>Ga0208826_1000017_pt1 | contig 230106 bp, 227 predicted proteins | sample AD_UKC115_MetaG_FD_184451 | JGI IMG/M metagenome (GOLD analysis project Ga0208826, IMG submission 184451) | Active sludge microbial communities of municipal wastewater-treating anaerobic digesters from Hong Kong - AD_UKC115_MetaG (SPAdes)... | ecosystem: Engineered > Bioreactor > Anaerobic >...
CTTGAAATGCTATAGTTGCTGTGGTCATCGTGTGTTCCCTTTCTTGAATTGGTGTATGAGACCTTCAAGAAACCACACGATGACTCTTTTGTCAATTGCTTTTTACACCACAATTTGAGACATTATCCTTTTTCAAGTTCTAAAGTACGCGAACGGACTTTTTCTTCAAGCCCTTCATTGTATGAAAGCAATTCTTGCTGAGCTTTTTTTAGATCAGATATATCGCGGATGATGATTGTTGAAAAAACTTCACCACCTTGATCGGTAAAGGCCGCGCTGGAAATTTCACCAGGAAATTTTTGGCCATTCTTGCGGATGCAGGTTATTTCTCCACGGAAATACCCGTTCTTCATCCTCTTTTCAAGCCCCGCCTTGAACCGTGGATCAGTGGTATCCATAATGTTGCCGCGAGTCATTCTCGTGATCTCCTCTTCTGTTAATCCAAACATTTGACACGCTGATGGGTTGGCCGCCCTAATCGAACCATCAGCTGAAATGAGGAGAATAGCATCCATACTGGCTTGAAATATTTTTTGGTAACGATTCTGGGTTTCTTGCTCTCTGGCAACAGCTTCTCGCATTTTTTTCAAGGCATTGCCCAGCGTGATAAATAAAAGAAGTGCGCTGATCAAGACAAAGAACCAACCTTTATAGTTTTGATACTTTAATAGTGTAATCGGGTCTTGATCCAGAAAAAACAATATCCTGTCTGTAAAAAATATCCAGAAGATGCCAAACAATGCATAGATTAAAGTGATTCGCCATTCGATCTTTTTCAAGAGATTTTTCATCTGAAACCTCGTATTTTTTTACAGACCAAAAACGGTTCTTTATTATGGCATTGATCACTGACGTTAAATATCCATTGATTGATTATTGCCGAAGAAAAGTAAAAATGCAATAGACGATAGCGTTAAACTCAATATCCAAATAAATCGCATCTTTTCAGTTTTGAAGAGAAATTCAGGTTGAAGTCAGCTGATTTAGATTTTGTAATTAGGTAATTGTTACATAATAGTTTAAGTATGGTAACGAATATGATTCCAGATAGCAACACAGTAAACTATGATGAGCCCCAGCTTATCAATAAATTATCAGGTAGCTGAAGATGACCATAAATTATGATGAAAAAGGTAAGTTTTTTACCAGTGTAATTTCCAAAGATACGGTAAAAGCCAGAATACAAACCACTGCGCAGATCATCGAGGGGGATGTTCACGTTCGACGTGATTGCCGTCTTAAAGATGAATTAGATAATAGCGAACCTTTCCTGGCGGTCACAGACGCACAAATTTTCAATGCAAACGGTGAAGAGTTGTTTCGTACCAGATTCATTGCCGTCAGGCGCGACCAAATCGTCTGGATCACTACACTCAAAGACTTCATAGAGGGAGATCTTCCATGTTAACCGACACCAACGTCTCCCACCAGATAGGTTTATCAAACGAAGACCTTGACCGTCTGCGCAATTTCATCATTGACCGTGTCTCTTCTGAAGTTGAAGAGGAGAGAACAACCAACCCGGATTATCGCAAGGGCATTGCTCAAAAAATCCAGGTAGCTTACAACATGACCGGGTTACATTTATCTAAAGATATCAGCCAACGAATCATGAGTATGGCTTACAACGAGATCGTTGGTTACGGCCCTATTCAACCCCTGCTGGATGATCCGGAAATCAGCGAAGTTATGGTGAATGGGCCAAAAAGTGTTTACGTAGAAAAACATGGCAAACTGGTAAAAACCAGTGTCATGTTTGATAATGATGATCACGTCGTAAGGGTCATTGACCGCATTATTTTGCCCCTTGGAAGGCGGATCGATTCCAACAGTCCAACAGTCGACGCCCGCCTGCCAGATGGATCGAGAGTCAATGCGGTTATTGGACCTGTCGCCATTGATGGCCCCTCAATCACCATTCGAAAATTCCGCAAAGACAAACTGACCACCGAAGACCTTGTTCGATTCGGATCGCTCACACAGAACATGGCTGAATTCCTGCGCGCCTGCGTGGTCAGCAGGTTGAACATAGTCGTATCGGGTGGAACGGGATCTGGTAAGACCACACTATTGAATGTGCTCTCAGGTTTCATTCCTGAAGATGAACGCATCATCACCATCGAAGATGCCGCCGAACTGCAACTCCAACAGGATCACGTTGTGCGAATGGAGACAAAAAACCGTAATACGGACGGCGGCGGTGAAGTCACCATTCGTGACCTTGTCCGAAATTCTCTGCGTATGCGCCCGGACCGTATCGTCGTGGGTGAATGCCGCGGTGGTGAAGCCCTGGATATGCTGCAGGCCATGAATACCGGGCATGACGGTTCGCTCACCACCATTCACGCCAATTCGCCAAGAGATACCATTTCGCGTCTCGAAATCCTTGTGATGATGGCTGGAATGGAATTACCGGTTAAAGTGATTCGCCAACAGATCGCTTCTGCAGTTGACCTGATCGTACAGCAAACCCGTTTGAAGGATGGATCACGAAAAGTAACCGCTGTTACCGAGGTCGCCGGCATGGAAGGGGATACCGTCGTGCTCACGGATATTTTCAAGTTCGAGCAAACCGGCATCGGAGAAGGTGGAAAAATAGAGGGAACGATCAAGCCCACTGGTATGCGACCAATTTTTGGTTCTCGATTGGAGGCCGCCGGTTTCAAACTTGGCCCTGAAGTTTTCGGTGCAACCATCGCCGAAGTCATGGAAAAGAATCGAAAACATTAAATCATCGATCGACGCAAAAGAAAAATCCCCGTGAGCTGGTTCATATCACGGGGATTTAATTGATCCAGACGCGCTTATCTTCCACTGGCTACCACTCTGACAGCATCAATACTGGCAACATTTACCCCCGACACAGGACACAACCAGCGGGTTCCTGATTGCGGTGTGCATGAATAAAAATTATTTGATGATGAGACGAGCTTCATTGAAATTTTCCCCTGAAAATCCGCCACATCGAACGTTACAGCATCCACACGGGATGGATCAATTGGAGATAATCGATATTCGATATTGGTGACAGTGATGCCGCTGACACGCCCGGTTCCTTCACCCCGCTGATCTGCATTGACTGACTGATAGGCATGTGCGTATGTTAGTGAGAATATCACGCCGATTATCACACAGAACACAACAGTGTAATATGGCTTTTTCATCACAAACCTCTTTTCTGTTCCTGTTCATCTCCTGAAAAAGAAAGGTGTATTCATCGAACCATTCAGGTTTTTCTCCAATGTTCAATTACTTGTAGTATATGGAGTATAAATATCCAATAAAATTCGCAAAAATACCGGAAGACGCTCCGTACGATTACGCAAAAAATATGCACAAACCAACGATTAAATTTAAATTTTTGTATTAAAAACAAAAAGCAGCGTAGCAAACGCTGCTTTTTGTTTTTTCACATTGACGGTTACCTGGTCATTAACCTGTGGGGCCGGTACAGCGATGGAAGATAGAACGGCCAAAACGGACATGAAGACTACTAATCGGATCGCCACAAGTATGCAGAAAACTGCGTGAAGCTTCTTCTCTACCGTTATTGATGGTCTCTTCTGTTTCCAGATCAGGCATGTACATCAGCGAGTAATGGCCCATCGTCATTGGGGTTTTTGACTCCTTATTGAATGGTGCTTTTACATCAGCTGTGCTTGTACAGGCAGCGGCAAAGATGAGAATGATGATACATGCACAAATTATTCTGGTTTTCATGTTCGACCTCCTTTCCAAGCAAATAAAAACCGGAAACCTTGTCGCCGTTTCCGGTAATACTTCATGCATATGAATGTATGAAAAGGTTTCTCCGTAATTCTAAACGTTCGGATTCACGTAAACAACCCTTCAAGAACAAGAACGGTCAAAATGCACCAGAAAGCGGTGACATTCTACAGAGCTCAATTTAAGGGTAGCACAGCAAATAATCAATTTCAATATTTTGTGGGGATTCTAATAAATCATTAACAAACAACCTTCCTGATGCGGAAGGTTGTTTGTTATTATGAATAACAATCGTTAGCCCTTGAGCGAACCCGCCATCATACCTCTAATAAAGTATTTGCCAAGGAATATGTACACCAGGAGAGTAGGCAGCGCAGCGATAAAAGAAGCCGCCATTTGCACATTCCAGGCAATGATTTGTCCGCCTGCCATATTATTCAAACCAACGGTCACTGTCCAGTTCCGAGAACTGGTTAAGACCACTGAGAAAAGGAAGTCGTTCCAGGCCTGGGTGAACTGCCAGATCAACACAACCACAAAACTGGGTATCGAGATGGGCAGCAAGATATTGCGATAAATATTGAACATGCCTGCCCCATCAATTTTTGCAGCTTCAACCAGCTCATTCGGGATAGATGCGTAGTAGTTACGAAAAGTTAATGTGGTGATCGGAATACCATAAATGATATGCACAAGCATTAAGCCCGGAATCCCACCGTAGAGATTGATCTTATGCATAAAATCAACCAGCGGGATCAGAATTGACTGATACGGAATGAACATACCAAAAAGGATGAGCGGAAATACGATATCCGCTCCTTTGAATTTCCATTTGGCTAGAACATACCCATTGAGTGAACCCAGAATCGATGACAAAATAGATGAAGGGATCACCAGTTTTATACTGTTCCAAAGATAAGGCCTCAGTTCATCAAAAGCAACCGCAAAATTCGCCATGCTCAACTGGCGCGGAAAATCCCACATGGTTTTAATACTTACTTCATCCAGACTCTTTAAGCCAGTGAGTACCATCACATAGATCGGTAATAGATAGAAGAACGAGAGTAACACCAGCGGGATATAGCTTAAATAACGGGCTCGGCTGCGGGTCATAGTTGCGCCTCTTTCCTCAATGAATAAATGAGGTATGGAATGATCAGAATGGCTACACTGATCAAGAGCAATATACTGATCGCAGCGCCGACTCCATATACGTGTCCATCAAAGGTTGTATTCCACATATAAATCGAAGGCATATCCAACGCGTAAGACTTGCCTGCGATGGCGATAATCAAGTCGAAAGTTTTTAGTGACATATGTCCCAGAATGATCAATGCGCTGAGTGTGACCGGACGCAGCAAGGGTAAAATGATCGCACGAAAAATCTGGAATTCATTAGCACCATCGACCCGGGCAGCCTCTCGAATTTCATCCGGTATGGCCCGTAAACCTGCCAGATAGAGCGCCATGCAATAACCAGAGAGTTGCCAGATAGCCGGAATGGCAATATACGCCATTCCCCATTCGGGAGTGGCGGTGTAGGAACTATTGAGAAAATCCAAACCCATCTTACTGAAAAGAAGATTCAATCCACTCATGCGAGCGCCTGTGGCGGGATTCATAAGCCAGCGCCAGGCTACCCCTGTAACAATGTAAGAAATAGCCATTGGGAAGAGAAAAAGACTCCGAAAGAAAGTTTCACCCTTCAACCCCTGGTCAAGGAGTAAAGCAGAGATGAGACCAATAATCAGGGTACCAAAAACAAAAGGGATGGTAAACAGCAAGGTGTTGCGCACATCAACCTGAAAGCGCGGATCATTTGTCAGCAGATTGATATAGTTCTGAAGACCCACCCATGTGTAATCCGGAATCATTCCCTTCCAGGAAGTAAATGAGACGCGCACAGTCCAACCGATAAAACCATAGATAAATATGGCCACAGCCAGAATAGACGGCAAAACCATGAAGAATGCCTGTACTCTCTCTTTTTTATTCTGCATGGAATATCCTTAATGACATTGCTTGTAATGAAGCAAAAGAAAATAAAGAATATGCTGATGGAAGAATCATCGGGAGATTTCTCCCCCGATGATTCTTATAAGTTATGAAAGGCTATTTGCAGGGACCATCGGTCTTGCAAAGATTGACCAGAGCAGCCTGCAATGCAGCACCATCCTTGTCAGTCAGGTACTGGCCAAGAGCTGTGCTGATATCATTGCTCCAGGTGTCATTGGCAACCACACCGTGTGCGAGAGAACCAACGATCGTATCAACCTTCCAATCCGCCATGGCAGCCTGCAGATACTCACTATAGAGAGATACATCAGCATCACTGCGGGCAGGAATTGAACCCTTCAGTGGATTGAATGCATCCTGGCCTTCCTTTGAACCGCAAAGGGTTAACCATTTAATAGCAGCATCGCGGTGCTTGGCACCGACAGGGAGGACGAAGCTGTCAGACAGGAATTGGTAGGAACCCTTTGTGCCAGGAACAGGCATCCAGTTGAACCCGGTCCCAAGTTTCAATCCCAGGTCAACGCGGAAGTATCCTTCCGCCCAGTCACCCATCACGTTGAATGCAGCATCGCCATCGGCAACGAGTTTAGAAGCATCCTGCCAGGAAAGGGATGCATAATCGGGGTTGACATAAGTCAAAACCAGACCAAAGTTTTCGATGGCCTTGGTCACATCAGCGCTGCCCCAGTCTGCTTCGCCATTCCATAGTTTAGTGTAGGTATCGGGACCCACGGTAGCGAGGAGTATGGTCTCGAAAAGGTGTTTTTGAGTCCAGGCTTCACCGAGGGAGAGTGGTGCTTCCATGCCCGCTGCTTTGAGTGCATCCATGGCGGCAATCCAGCTATCGAAACTGGTGGGATCGGGAGGATCAACATTATATTGGGCTAATACCGCGGGGTTATACCACAGGACATTGGCGCGATGAATGTTGACCGGCACGGAATATGGATGTCCATCTTTAGAAATCAAGGGAATGAGTGTCGCAGGGAACACATCGTACCACCCGTTTTCTTTATAGAGATCATCCAATGGTTCCAGTTGACCGGCAGCAACGTAAGTTCCGATCAGTTCCTGACCAGCGTGACCCTGCCATGAATCAGGCGGGTCTCCTGCTGAAAGACGGGTGGCTAGAACTGCTTTAGCATTTGATCCAGCTCCCCCTGCAACCGCGGCGTTCACAAATTCGATATCAGGATACTTTTCTTGCCAGATCTTGATCATGGCATTCAATCCGGCCTCTTCACCTCCACCGGTCCACCATGAAAAGACTTCAAGCTGTTTGTCGCCAGTTTTCGCACACGATGAGAGCATCAATGTGGCGATGACAACCAGAGCAACAACGAGCATCAATCTCTTATGACCCATATTTTCTCCTTTCGAATCTAGATGAACTGAAAAAAAGTTTTACGACACCTCCCTGTGTTGTCGCGATTAATACCATTATAGTGATTTTTATCCTCAATTCAACGCAGAGTTTTTAAGGTGAACCAGAAGAAAACAGAAGACAACAGGCTGAAATAGACCATCACCCAGTTGCACTTAAACTTCACAAACAGCATACTCTGTTTCGAATTAAATGGTAAAACCCAAAACAGTTTTATTCGATTTTACACGGAGCGTCCTTACAGATCATCATCCTGGCTGCCTCAATCTGTTCCTCCTCGCCAATGATCCCCAAACGGTCTCCTTCTTGAAAAACTGTATTTGATTTTGGGTTTGGAGTAAGCTTTCCGCCACGGATCAGCGCTACGACTGACGCTCCTGAAGATGCGCGGATGTCTGCCTCTGCAAGTGTTTTACCAATCAGCGGGCTGTCTTGGTGAAGTTTCAACCAGGTGATTTCGATCCCCTCAAACGCTGTCAACAGGTCATCCAATGAGCGATGCTCATCCGTGGTCGTAATATCGATGTTATAGTGATCTCGGCGCACAGCCTGGGCATATTCGTGAACCTCACGCAGAGGGAAACCCAATTCGAGTAATGTATGATGGACCAACTCCAGCCCGCCCTCCAGTTCGGGTTGGACAATGTAGTTGGCTCCCAGACCTGCCAGCTCATCCACCCCTTCGCGTGTAGTTGACCGGGCAACGATCGTCAGATCAGGTGCAATGTCACGCGCCCTGGCAACAATGAGCGAGATAGCCGTCTCATCTGTTACGGTGCTTACCAGCACACGCGCCTTCTCAAGATGCGCATGTGTAATCACCTCTGAGTTGGATGCATCACCGAACAGCGCAGGGATATTCCGTTTTCCCAATTCAACGATGCGATCAACATCTTCTTCGATGACCAGCAGAGGTACTTTGAGCGAGGTGAGCACATCCACCATGTGCTTTCCAACACGATCATAGCCAATAATCACCACGTGGTCCTTAAGCGAACCTTCATCGAGTTCGGGTATGAGACTTTGTTGCCTGAGTTTATTCCGATATCCAGGCAAGCGGGCAAGCAACTTTTCCAGCGGTTGGATCAATCGATACATAAATGGATTAACCGTGATCGAAATCAACGAGGCTGCCAGAATCAGGGAATACTGATTGGAAGTAAGTAAATTTAGCGATAATCCACCCTGCCCAAGAATGAATGAGAATTCACCTACCTGGCTCAGCCCAATGGCAATGATCACATACGTGCGCAGGGGATGAGGGAACACCAATGCCATCAAAAGGACGATGATCATTTTTCCAATGATGACCATGCCCGATAACGCTGCCACCTGACCAAGGTTTTGCCAGAGAAATACTGGGTTAACCAGCATCCCAATTGACACAAAGAACAGCACGGAGAACGCTTCACGAAAAGAAAAGACATCTGCCCCAACCTGGTGGCTGAGATGCGATTGACTGATGATTGCCCCGGCGACAAATGCACCTAACGCCAGCGAGACACCAAATAATTCAGCTGCACCCATTGCCGTCCCCAAAGTGATGACGAGCACAGCCAGAATGAACAACTCCCGCGAATGCGTGTGCGCTACACGTTCCAACAGCCAGGGAATAAAACGCGTTCCTACCAGGAACATGATCACAACGAAGGCAGCAGCTTTTAATAAGGTTAAAGCCAGATTTCCCCAATCAAATGCTGAACCCGTTGAGGAGAGCGCTGGCATAAAGACCAGGATTAAAACCGAAAGGATGTCCTCCATCACCAGCCAGCCTACCGCCGCCTGACCATGGCTGGTATTGAGTAATTTGTTATCCATCAATCCGCGCAGCAATACAACGGTACTGGCTACCGAAATCGAAAGCCCAAGCACAATACTGGCTAACAAATTCCACCCCCACAGCCGGGTCAACCCAATGCCAGCAAGCGTCGCCAGAAAAGTCTGGAGCAAGGCTCCTGGTATGGCAATCTTGCGCACCCGCCAAAGCTGTGAAAGCGAAAAGTGCAGCCCCACACCAAACATCAAGAAAATCACTCCTAATTCTGCCAGCTGCTGTATCGTGTCAACATCACCGACAAAACCTGGGGTAAAAGGGCCAATCAAGATGCCAGCAAGCAGGTACCCGACTATGGTCGGCAACCCGATACGGCGCGCAAGAATTCCCCCAAAAAACGCCGCAACCAGGGCAATCGTGATATTGATTAATAATGGAACATCATGCATTACGCTATCCTTTCTTGATTCAAATCATCCCCCAAAACCAATTATCACAGAAAAAAACGCTCTTCAGGTGATTCATCGCAAATTTTAAGGAAAAACGATATTATGTTCAATGAAAAAAAAGCCCTCAAAGCATCCTCACACCACCATCATTGCAGGATGGCTTGCATTTCGCAAATATTTGTCGTAATATATACAAATGCAAGTAATATTTCATCAAATCAATTTTTGAAAGATTCCCACACTTTCAAGCCGGAGGAACCATGAACCCCGATATTGAGGCAATCTTTTTGGACGTTGGCAACACATTGCGCATCCTGCTTGAAGAACCTGAATTCCAGGCGCAGGCACGCAAGGACCTGATGGCGTTGGTTGGAACAACTGAAACGGAAGCTGAATTTTTCGAAAAGCTGGAAGCCCGCTGGAAAATTCACCGCAAAAAATCAAAAGAGAGTCTCATCGAAGCTTCTGAAAAAGAGTTATGGACCGTTCATCTTCTTCCTGATTATCCCGCTGAGAAGATTGCCCCCCTGGCCGGTAAGTTGACTCGTTTATGGCGCGATCATGACGGCCGCCGCGTTCCGCGGCCAGACGCCAAAGAAACCATCATCGAACTCGATCGACGCGGTTATAAACTTGGGATCATTGCCAATACGATTACTGAAACAGAAATTCCAGACTGGATGGAAAGCGATGGCGTGAGCCAGTATTTCAAGACGGTGATCCTGTCTTCGAAAGTCAGGTATCGCAAACCAGACCCCGAGATCTACTGGATGGCTGCACGCGATATCGGTGTTGAACCAGCCAGGTGCGCCTATGTCGGCGACAATCCTGTCCGTGATGTGGATGGTACGCGGGCGGCTGGTTTCGGTTTGATGATCCTTTTCGAGGAGCCTGCAACACTGGAGAAGGAACCACCCACAGGTGAACACAAGCCTGATTTTGTCATTAAAGAAACCCGCGAACTGCTGGATATTTTCCCGCCGCGGAAATGACCTGATAGTCTTTCAATCACAAAGAGAAAAATAAAAATGAAATCAGAGATTCAGGCGATTTTTTTAGATGTAGGCAACACACTGCGTATCCTGACCAAAGATGAGGCGCATCAATCCCGCGCCCGGCGAAAGATCACAGAACTGATCGGCACCAATGAAGATCCAGATTCCTTCATTACGAAGGTAGATGAACGGTATAAGGTGTACCGCAAGTGGGCATTTGCGAACATGAAGGAAGCCCCTGAATCTGAACTATGGACGCGCTGGCTGGCACCTGAATTCCCAGAGGATCGCATTGCCCCGCTCGGTCGAGAGCTCACCTACCAGTACCGCCAGTCAATGGGCTTAAGGGTGATGGTTGAAAATGGAAAAGAAGTGGTGACAGAACTTCACCGCCGAGGCTACACACTGGGGCTGATCAGCAACGTGATCACCTCGCAGGAAATTCCAGATTGGCTGGAAGAGGACGGATTGGCACAATACTTTAAATCAGTTGTCCTTTCTTCCGTCATGGGCATTAGAAAACCGGATCCTGAAATTTACCTTGAAGCAGCCCGCAGGGCAGGTGTCGAACCGGCGAAGTGCGTCTACGTTGGCGATAACCTTCAGCGCGACGTCAGCGGAACACGAAACGCAGGGTTCGGGATGGTGATCATCATGATCAGTCCTGAAGAACTGGCCGAAGAAGAGATCAATGAAGAAAACAGGCCTGATGCAATCATCCACCAATTTAACGAACTGTTGCAGTTGTTCCCCGCTGCCCCAATGGTGTGCAACGAATTGATTCGTCAAGTGGAACCAACACCAGCTCGCACCCAGACATAATGGTCTGCAAATCTTGACCAGTATTGGATGAGTTAAAGCGGGACAAAATCGGAGTGGCAAGATGAAAACAGTCAATTCACATGGTGGTGAACGCCTGGCCGCTGCAGTCAATCAGGCTTACGCAGCCGGTCAAACGGATTATTCAATGGAACCGCTTGTGCGCGTGGACGAAACAGGGTTACCCATCGGCCGTATTCAGCAAGGTGACGCCGTCATTTTTTGTTGCCGCCGTGGAGAACGTGAAATCGAATTAACCGAAGCCTTCACCGATCCAGAATTTCCACATTTTGAGCGTGTTAACCTTTCTCCCCTGGATTTCATCATTCTCACCCTTTACCATGAAAAATTTAAAGATCTTCCCGTGGCGTTTCTTCCGTCGCGCATCGAGAATACCCTGGCAGAAACGGTCAGCAAGGCCGGTTTGCGGCAATTCCACTGCTCTGAATCAGAAAAATTTGCGCATGTGACATTTTTTCTGAACGGCGGTAACCATCAGCCATTTCCAGCCGAGGATGACAAACGTTTACCTTCGCCAAAAGGGGTCCCCTTCGATCAAGTGCCTGAGTTGAGCCTTCCACAGGTGGCGAAAGAAGTTGTGAACGCCATCCATAAAAATTATGATCTGATCGTAACCAATTTTGCCAATGGAGATGTGATTGGTCACACCGCCAACCGCGATGCCAAGATTCGCTGCGCAGAAGCCGTTGATCGATATCTCGGAGAAGTCGTTGAAGCCGCCAGAATGGCGGGGTACACGACCTTAATCACCGCTGATCATGGTAATCTCGAGGAACTCTTTACCACTGAAGGGAAACCTCACGTCTCACATACGGCCAACCAGGTTCCATTGCTCTTGATCCAATCCCAAGAAAACAACCAGATGAAACCGGCGGACGGCAAACTGGCAGATATTGCGCCAACCATCCTGCACCTTCTGGGAATCGAAATTCCACCATCCATGACCGGTGTGGATCTTTTACCTGGCTTTAACCACACTCAAAATCGCAAGGTGCTGCTCATTATTTTAGATGGCTGGGGGATTGGAATGGCAGGTGAAACGAACCCCATTTTTCTTGCCAACACACCAGTGTGGGACGGGTTAATCGAACGCTACGGGTTTGCCAGGTTGGATGCTTCTGGTGAGGCTGTTGGGCTGCAAAGTGGGAAAGCAGGCAATTCAGAGGCAGGCCATTTGAATATTGGAGCCGGCCGTGTTGTTTTGCAGGATGACGTGCGTCTCGATAACGCATTGAGCGATGGTTCTTTTTATCAGAATGAGATTTTTCTCAAAGCGATCAATGGTGTCAAAGAACGTAAGACTCGTTTACACCTGATTGGTCTTTTAACCGAAAAAAGCTCCCATGGCTCCATCGATTATCCACTGGCCTTGCTGAAAATGGCACATGAGCATGAATTAGACGAAGTCTATATCCACTTGATCTTCGACGGTCGCAGCACGGAGCCCGGAAGCGCTCCCGCCCTCCTCGAAAAAATGGAGCGGCTGATGGCGGAAACCGGTAGCCGGAAAGCGCAAATGGTCACCGGCATTGGCCGCGGGATCGCTCTCGATCGAGATGGTAATTACGCCAAAATTCAAAAAGCATATGATGCGTTGGTGCGGGGTGATGGGCAGCATTACCGATAAGGGAAAAAATGAGCGAACTTTTCAATTTCAGCGATCACAAAGCATTTTCAAAGGACCTGTACGTCAAAATGCAGCATGTCCATCCGGGTATTTCTGACCTGGAATGGTATGAATTTGATTACGCCCTCGATAACCTCGCTCCGTCATCCGGCTGGGATTCTGTTCCCGTAATAGATAGAGCAGAGATCTCAAGCCAGATTAACCAGATTGGTTTCTTTAAAGAAATTCAATTAAAACCACTAAAAGAGAATCGAATCATCCCAGATGAAAAGATCGCTTCACTCACCCGCACTTTGCTTAAGGGGTTAGTCAGCGGTGCATATTCACCTGAATGGATCAATTCTCTCTTCTATTTTGATGTGCGTGGTTTCTTATTCTTTGTGCGCACCCGTTATTTTTCTCCTGAAATCATCAACCATTTTGGTGGAAAACCGTTCCTTGAGTTTGAAAAACGGCAAAATACTCTGGAGGCTCGCCAGGATATCGGGTATCGAGAATTTGCCGCAACGAATCGTGAGATCGATCAAGCGTTCATTGGAATCATCGAAAAATTAATCAATATTAGCAGCACTCCGTTTTTATTAACCATCGCCGGGCCTTCTGGCGCAGGTAAAACCGAGATCGTGGATCGACTGCGACTGACACTCTCTGGAACCGGAAAATCCATCACTGCGGTTGAAATGGACAACTTTTACAAGGACGGAGATTTTCGGGATGGTAAAGTGCTCGACGAAAACGTGATCCATTTTGAGCTCTTTCGCCAGAGCCTGAGCCAGATCATGCAGGGTAAACCTGCCATCATTCCCCGATACAATTTTCTTACCACAGCCTCCAGTCACGATCTTGACGGTAACTTGCGCCTTGGTGAAAAACCGATCGAAATCACGCCTGCAGATGTGGTCTTCCTTGAAGGCAACTTCCCCTTTCATCTTCCTGAGATTGCCAAATGGATCGGTGTAAAAATCGTTTACCTCACAGATGATCCCATCCGTTTAAAAAGAAAATGGCGCCGCGACATTGATTATCGAAAGAAATATGACCAGGTTTACTTCTGCAATCGCTATTTCAGAACCCAGTTCCTCCGTGCCCAAGAGGTGTATCGGCCATTGATGGAAGTATGCGACATCGTGGTCGACACGACTTCGGCTGCCCTGTGGCTCACTCCAGACCTGGAAATGCAATTGACAACAGCATCTATCAACGGATCAAATCATTGGTGAACAGGATCGGATATGCACGAAACTTTCTTTCGAAACCAAACCCTACCCGCTCAAACGAAAATTGCCATGCTCATTCTCGATGGCCTGGGTGGGCTTCCGCAAGAGATGGGTGGAAAAACAGAGCTTGAAACCGCCCAAACCCCTAATTTAAATGCGCTTGCCTCACGGTCAACCCTTGGCTTAACCCAGCCTGCCGGGCCTGGGATCACCGTGGGCAGCGGCCCAGGTCACCTGGCTCTTTTTGGGTACGACCCGATCGAAAACGAAATTGGGCGTGGTGTTCTGGAAGCTTTAGGCGTTGATTTTGAGATCGGTGCAGATGACGTTGCGGCGCGGGGTAATTTTTGCACAATCGACGACAAAGGTCTGCTGATCGACCGCCGGGCTGGACGCCTGCCAACAGAAGAAAGTATCAAACTGGTAAACCTGCTGCGAACCATTCAAATCGATGGCGTTGAACTGTTTATCGAACCGGTTAAAGAACATCGGTTTGCATTCATCCTGCGCGCCAGAGATTTCGGAGCAAACCTGACAGACTCTGACCCGCTGTCGACCAAAGTCACCCCATTGCGTGTTCAAGCACGCACTCCTGATTCAGAAAGAACCGCAGCGGCGATTAATGAGTTCATCGATCGCGCGCGTTTGCTTCTGGCAGAACATTCTCCGGCAAACATGATCTTGCTGCGCGGATTTGCCAAATTTCCCACCCTGCCCACGTTTCCAGAAATCTACCAACTTAATGCCGCCGCAATTGCGGTCAACGGAATGTACCGCGGGGTTGCCAGGCTGGCTGGAATGCGAGTGCTTCCAGTGGATGGAACAACATTGGCAGATGAGTTCGCTGCGCTGGAAAAATACTGGCAATCTTATGATTTTTTCTATCTGCATTATAAAAAAACAGATACCTGCGGCGAGAGCGGGGATTTTTCGGGAAAAGTCAAAGCGATTGAAGAATTCGACACTTACCTTCCACGTCTTCTTGCATTGCAGCCTGATGTGGTGATCATTGGTGGAGATCATTCATCACCGGCAATACTACGGTCACACAGCTGGCACCCGGTTCCATTACTGCTTTACGCTGCCAGCTGTAGACCTGATGGCATTGCTGAATTCGGTGAAAGAGCATGCGCAAAAGGCAGTCTAGGAGTGATTCCTGCAACACAGGTGATGCCTCTCGCTCTGGCGCATGCCGGAAGACTTTCAAAATACGGAGCGTAAGTACAAATGGTAAAACCAAACCAGGTTGACACAAATGAATTCTCATTGACGCTTTACACAAAGCTGCAGGAAATTTGCCCTGCAATTGGGGATATGGAATTGTATGAATTCCGCTATGCTCTAGAAGCGCTCACCCCTTCGTCGGGATGGGATTCTGTATCACCGCTTCCAATGGAAGAAATCGAAAAACAGGTAAACGATATCGCATTTTACGAATCCATCCAGCTCAAGCCCTATCAGGGAAAACGCATGGTGATGGATGAAAAAATCCTCAATTTATCGCGGATGCTTGCGTGTGGAATGGTCTGGGGGATTTATCCAAGCGAATGGATCAACCAGCATTTTTATTTTGACATCCGTGGTTTTTATTTCCTTCATCGCACGGTTTACTTCACCCCCGAGATAACCGCTTACCTTGGTGGCAAGCCATGGCGAAAATTTCCCGATCACCGTCAGGTCTTCCATCATGTGCAAAGTATTGGTTATAAAGCATTCCAGGCAGCCAACGAAAAGGTAGATCAGTGTTTCATGGATACGGTAGAAAAACTGATTGAAAGAAAGGGCTTGCCCGTTCTCATTGCAATCGCAGGTCAAACTGCTGCAGGGAAAACCGAAATCGTATCGCGGCTGTACGATAAATTTGAAAGTTCTGGCAAACGGGTCACTTCCATCGAGATGGATAACTTTTTCACCGACCGCGATTACCGCGAAGAACATGGAATTGATTCCCGCGGGATGGAAGCGTTGCATTACGACCTTTTTAAGCAGGCGCTGACGGATATCTGCAGTGGAAAACAGGTCATTATCCCCCGGTATGATTTTGTCAGCGCCACTTCAAGCCACGATCTAGATGGCAAATTAAAGCCCGGCCGCTCACCCCTCACCATAGAACCCGCTGACGTGATCTTTATGGAAGGTAATTTTCCGTTCCTGTTGCCTGAAATTGCCTATTTAATCGACATCAAGGTCGTTTACCTGACAGACGACGATATCCGCCTTAAGCGTAAATGGAAACGCGACATGGATTATCGCAAGAAATACGACCTGATGTATTTTCTCAATCGCTATTTCAGAGAACAATTCATTATGGCTGAGGAGATCTATCGCCCGCAAATGATGCTGTGCGACATGGTTGTGGATACAACTAATGCAGCCATCTGGCTTACTCCTGAAATCCTTCAGGTGTTGGAAAAATGAGTTCTGAGATGGAAAACCAACGAAAAATTGATTTTTTGCAATTATTCTTGCATCTTCATTTTATTTGCTGTATACTGTTGCAAATGCAAGTTATATTGCATCTTTTTGTTTCCTGTCATTTTCCCTCTTTCAAAAATTGAATATCATGAGCTAAAAGATGAGTGATGAAAAAATCCCAAAAAACATCGATTTCAGCCTGTTGATTAGCGAACAATTCAACCACCTGACCAAAAGTGAAAAACGTATCGCTAATTTTCTAAGAAAAAATCAGGAGGAATCGGCTTTTCTCTCGGCCGGTGAAATTGCCAAACGGTTGGACCTGAGTGAAGCTACCCTGGTTCGGTTTGCGCGGACGTTGGGATTCAGCAGTTACCCCGCCATGCGCGCGGTGCTTCAACAAAACTTCCGCCAGCGCGTCACCCATTCCACTCGTCTGCGGGGCCGACTCAATGAAATGCGCGAAGGCGGTGATGTTTTCGAACGCACAACAGCAACAGAAATCGATTATCTTACCCAGGCGTTGGAATCCATTGATCGAAAGGCGATGAAAAGAGCCGTCGATATGCTTCGTGAGCACCAGCGCATTTTTGTTTTTGGACTGGGTCCTTCGATATCACTCGTCGATCTGATGGAAATCAGATTACACCGTTTCGGCAAGCATGTGATTCCCCTCAAAACGGCAGGCCGCGAATTATTGGAACCGCTTTTACTTTTAAATCAAAACGATTTGTTATTTGTGATTTGTTTCTTTGATCAGAATCCCGCATTAAGACTCGTTCTCGATTATGGCAAGAAGATTGGCTGCCCGATCATTATGCTTACCGACACTCTGGACGTACTCCTTGGTGAAAGTGCAGACGTCATTTTGGCTGCGCGTCGCGGGCCGGTCGGAGAATTCCATTCTCTCGTTGTGCCTATGACTGTGATCAATGCCCTGCTGCTTTCAGTCGCTGGCGAAGACCAGGCGAATATCATGCCAATCCTCGATAAACTTGATTCTCTGCGCGAACAATTGAAATTATTGAATTCGAATGGTGATTAATCGCGTCCGTTTGTACCGCTAAACCTGTCTCTAACCCGTAGCTGTTTAAGCTCCGTTGCAGCCCTTACGAATAGCAGAAAGAGGTGAAAACAGATGGCAGTAATATCAGATTCAAGGTTATCCGCTTCAGAGAAATGGGCGGCGGTCATGCGCAGGTTCTTGCGCTGGCTGACCACTCCCCACGTAATTTTGTCGATCATCATGCTGGCTGTTATGGTCTACATGGTCATCATTCCGCTTTATCGAATGATTATGACCACAATTACCGTCCAGGATATCGACTTACGAGTTCTCAAAGATTCGGAAGTGGGAGATTTCACCTGGTATCACTGGGTGCGAATGCTCACCAGCAAGATCGCCAAGATCATGACCTACGAGCCATTGGTACACTCGATCGTGGTCTCTCTTGGCGCTACGATGTTTGCCCTCGTGATTGGCGGGTTGATGGCCTGGATGGTCGTGCGCACCGATATGCCTGGCCGGAATACCATCCACATGCTGGCGACAATCCCATATATCATGCCCTCATGGACAATTGCCATGGCTTGGACGGTTATCTTTAAAAACCGCACCACTGGCGGAACCCCCGGGCTGCTGGAATATATCCTGGGTGCACCACCTCCTGACTGGCTTGCTTACGGCCCCATCCCCATTATTGTCAGTAGTGGCTTACATTACTACACCTTCTTCTTCCTTTTTGTCTCTGCAGCGCTGCTGTCGATTGACTCCTCTCTGGAAGAAGCCGGGGAACTGGCAGGAGCCAGTCGTTGGCGCATCATGCGCAAGATTACTTTTCCGCTTGTTATTCCGGCTATTGCCTCAGGGTTTATCATGACCTTTTCGAAAACCATGGGCACATTCGGCGGACCAAACGTCTTGGGTGTACCGGTGAAGTATTACACCCTTTCGACGATGCTGCGATCCAATACGGGCATTGGCAACTATGGAGACGGGTTTGTGCTGGCAATCATTTTAATCCTCTTTGCCATGACAACCATCATGATCAATCAAAAACTGGTTGGCACACGCAAGAGTTATGAAACCATTGGTGGCCGTGGATTCATGTCTCAAAAGGTGAAATTACGCAATTTCAAAGGTATTTTAACCGGCATGGTCGTGGTCTTCCAATTCCTTATCGCCATCCTGCCACTGGTGGTATTGCTTTACAGCACTTTTATGCTACGCACAGGTAACTACAGTCTCAGTAATTTCACCCTTGCACACTGGATCGGAAAGGGTGATCTTTCGATCAATAACGGTGAACCTGGCGTCTTGCGCAATCCCAAGATCTACCTGGGTGCGTGGAACTCGATCCGGTTATCACTGCTCACAGCGCTCTTTACTTCAATCCTTGGGGTCATTCTTGGATATGCGATCGTAAAAGGCCGCGGGACGCGGCTGTCAAAATTAGTGGAACAGATGGCCTTTATCCCATATGTCATTCCAGGCATTGCGTTTGGCGCCGTATACATCTCCATGTTTACCAAACCGGTTGGTCCCATCCCACCCCTCTACGGTACATTTGCCCTTTTGGTGATCGTATCCGTGGCCAAACACCTGCCTTTTTCTGCTCGCACCGGTGTCTCGGCCATGCTGCAGGTGGGAAAAGAGCTCGAAGAAGCGGCTGCTATTGCTGGCGCGTCTCCATGGAGGCGATTTGTGCGTATCATCTTCCCGCTGACCAGTACAGGGTTCGTATCTGGATTTCTGCTGAATTTCATCTCAACCATGCGCGAGCTGTCGTTGATCATTTTGCTGGTTACGCCTACAACCGCTGTGCTCGCCAGTATGACCATGCGTTATATCGAAAATGGTAATGAACAGCAAGCCGATGCTGTCATTCTGATACTCATCTTCCTGGTATTGATTGGAAACTTCATCATCAGCCGCTTCCGCGGTGGCAGCCTGAAAAAAGGGCTGGGAATGTAGAAAGAGGAGAACATGGAAACCACGATTGTGATTAAGAACCTGACCAAAAAATTCGGAAATGTCATTGCCGTCAATGATGTTTCACTTACCATCGAACCCAAGACATTTCTCACCCTCCTGGGCCCATCAGGCTGCGGAAAAACCACCCTGCTGCGATGTATCTCTGGTCTTGAAGATCCTGATGAAGGTGAGATTTACATCGGCGAAAAACTCGTCTATTCGCACGTGAAAGGGGTTTCAATCCCTCCCGGACAGCGTGACCTGGGGCTCGTGTTTCAAAACTACGCCTTGTGGCCGCACATGACAGTATACAAAAATATGACTTTTGCGCTCGAGATTCAAAAACTCTCCAAAGAAGAAATGAAGAAACGCGTTACCGAGGCTCTGGCAGAGGTAAAGATGAGCGGTTATGAGGATCGATACCCGCGTGAGATGAGCGGCGGACAGCAGCAACGCATCGCGCTCGCCCGTATGCTGGCTTATCGTCCACGGGTATTCCTGATGGATGAACCTCTCTCCAATCTTGATGCCCGCCTGCGAATGGATATGCGCACGGAGTTAAAACGCCTGCATCACATCTCTGATGCCACCACCGTCTACGTAACCCACGATCAATTGGAAGCCATGACAATGTCATCCAATATCGCTGTTATGAAAGAGGGTGTTATTCAACAGATGGATACGCCAGATAAGGTGTACCACTTCCCTGCAAACCTCTTTGTGGCCGATTTTATTGGCAACCCGAAGGTGAATCTTTTGGAAGGTTGGATTGCAGGGCATGATCTGGTGGACCTTGGAAAATTTAATGTGCCCGTTTTTACTTTTTCTCATACCGGAGACGTGGTGGTTGGAATCCGCCCTGAAGATATCAGCGTGAGCACGCATGAGGTTGATGGCGGTGTTGAATTTGTCACCTATTCAGTGCTGCCCACAGGTGCTGATACCACCATCATCGCACGCAAAGGTGATACTGAACTGACGATCAAAGAAATCGGTGTCAGCAAACTCCAGATGGATCAAAAGATCTGGTTAACCTTCAATAAAGAAGCGATCAATTTGTACGATAAGGCCACTGGGAATTTGATTACCCATTAACGGCTTGACTTGATTTTCCAGAACTACGGGGCTCTGGAAAAAAGGAGGAGAAAACGGAAAACATCAATCGGAATGATTTCTCAATCAATAAAAAGGATCAAATATTCTAAAAGGAGGAAGGTAAATGAAAGCGTTACTAAGAGTTGTAACAATCATTCTCATGATCAGCTTCCTGACCGCCTGTGCACAGGCCACAGAAGCCCCTGCTTCAGCGCCTGAAGTACCAGCAGGTACAGAAGCCCCTGTGGCAGCAACAGAAGCCCCTCTTTCAGCCCAGGAAGAATGGCTAAAAGTAAACCAGCTTGGCCCATATGATACAGGTGTACAAGACTGGGCCGCCATTGAAGCCGCCGCCAAAGCAGAAGGAGAACTCCTCGTTTATGCCAACTCCTCTAAAGTGGAAAAGGCCGCTGAAGGCTTCATGGAGAAATATCCCGAGATCAAGGTCCAGGCGTTTGACCTGGGTGGAGACGATGTTCTGCTTAAGACCGTTGAAGAACAAAAAGCCGGTGCCTTTACCGGTGATGTTTGGGCAAGCAGCGGCGGCGCGGAACTCGTTGGTAACGTTCTGCCAAAGAAGTATGTCTGGCGCTTTGTGCCTGACAGTGCCGCAGCAGTCACCCCTGAAGAATACACCCAGCCCTTGCTGATGAGCCGCCTTGGAACCAGCGTCTGGGCGTACAACTCGGAACTCAACGACACCTGCCCGATCAGCAACATCTGGGAACTCACCCAGCCTGAATGGAAAGGCAAGATCTTCATCGAAGATCCTTTGAATGATGCTTCTACCCTCAGTAAACTGATCACGATTGCCGCACATCCTGATGAAATGAAAGCCGCGTATGTTGCGCTATATGGAAGCGAACCCGTTTTGGATGAAGACACGCCAGACGCTGGTTGGTTATGGCTAAAACGGTTTGCACAGAACGGACCCATTCCTGAATCAGGTGGTGATGAAGTTGACGCAGCCTTTGCGACCCCGGGAATGACCGAGAGTTACATGGCTCTGGGTTCGTATTCCAACTATCCTGACGTTTTGGATGGTAATCTGGCTTTCGAACCCTGCTGGGGAATGACCCCCATCGTTGGCATTCAGAGTCAGAGCTACCTGGGCATTCTCAACCAGGCGCCTCACCCCAATGCCGCAAAACTTTGGATCAAGTACATCACAAGTGAAGAAGGGCGCGAGCCGTGGGCCAAGTTTGGTACATACTTCCCCGATTCAACCTATGTGGTTCCTGAAGGTCAGAAGACCCTTGAAGAAATTCAGACCATGACCTGGCTGATCGCAGAACAATATGCCTATGATCATTTAGTCGAGGCACGTGATTTCTACCTGATCAACCTGGGAAAATAAACGGTTGAAATTTGAGCTGCAATTTCAGGCACGGATTTGAAAGAGTCCGTGCCTGAGGAGCAAATTGAATTCATAATATCAGAAATCTGTTTTGAATACTCAATTTTTTTTATTGGAGCATATCATGGAGTTAAAAGCGATCTTCTTTGACGTCGGCGGTACGATCGAGAGCTTCCGATTTACCAGAGAATTTCGCTTGAACCAGGTTCATTACTTTCGTGAATGTCTGGAAAACGCAGGGATCATATTGCATCAGGATGACAGTGAATTAACTGATCTGATCTCTAAAGGAATTGCTGCTTACCGCCAATGGAATTTTTCATCACAAATTGAACTACCAACATTTGAAATTTGGTCGAAATATGTTTTCAACGACATCTTAATTGATCTGGATGCGCTGCGAAACATCTCAGAGGAATTATCCTTTTTGTACGAAACAAAATTTTACATTCGAGAACTTCGACCCGAGTTACCTCAAGTGCTGGCTGCTATTCAACAAATGGGTTTAAAGATCGGCTGCATTAGCAATACCCAGAGTCTCACTCAGGTACCCCGAACCTTAGAAAATTACGGCATTTCACAATACTTTAACCCCATCGTACTTTCTTCTCAATATGGCCGGCGTAAACCCGATCCCTCCATTTTTTATCAGGCAGCCAGGCTTGCCAACCTACCCACCGGGGCCTGCGCGTATATTGGCGATAAAATCAACCGTGACGTTTTAGGTGCCCGCAGAGCAGGTTTTCGATTGGCTTTACAGATCCGGCACGCCTATGATGATGGAGAAAAAGACGAGGGCGCAGTGCCTGATGCTGTTATTCATTCCATGATAGAAATCCTCCCCATCCTTGAAGCCGATTTACTGCGAAGCAAACAAGCGAATCACTCTGATACAAAGAGCCCCATTAAAGCAATCTTTTTTGATGCCGGCGATATTCTCTATCACCGGCCAGAAAGAGACAAGCATCTTAAAAGTTTTCTCGCAGGGAAAAAGATCAACCCTGCGCCAAATTTTGAAGTGGAAAGATCAAGGTTGAAAGATCTGGCTTTTTCAGGTCAGATAAAACGCCACGATTACTATGAAAAAGTGATCCGTTTATACGGTATCGAAGATCAGCAAGAAATTCAGGAAGGAATGGCAGCAATCAGTAAAGACGACGATACGGTTGCCATTTTCAGTGGAGTACCAGAAACCATTAATCAACTTAAACAGAAAGGATTTATTCTGGGAATCATCACAGACACAGCCATGCCCTTTGCAAGAAAATTAAACTGGTTTGATCAGCATGGGTTTGGCCAGGTATGGGACGTGGTGATCAGTTCGAAGGAGATTGGAGTTAGAAAACCCAACCGTTTAATGTATGAAGAAGCCATCCGACAGACAGGAGTCAAACCTGGTGAGGCTGTTTTTGTTGGGCACAAAGCGTACGAACTCGAAGGAGCTCGCGCGGTTGGATTGAAGACCATCGCCTTTAATTACGAGAAGAATGCGATTGCTGATGCTTACATTGAAAACTTTAAAGACCTTTTAGAGGTGCCTTTATTATCAGCTTAATCTTATTCCCGGTAGAAACGAGTGAACATGGAACCAACCATTAAAGCCATTTTTTTTGATATTGGCGGTACCCTTCGCATCTCGGATGATAAGCACAACCGCGATGCTCACAAGATTGAAGAACTCATTGCCTTTCTTGGTGAGAAAAGCTCTGTCGATGAGTTTACAGCCCGTATTCGCAGGGGAGAAAAAGCTTATCGTAAATGGAGTAAACCCGCATATTTGGAACTTTCTGAAGTAGAACTTTGGTCGCGTTTCTTGCTGCCCGAGTATCCCAAATCATTCATACGAGATAACGCCATAAAAATCAACCAGTTGTGGCGTGAATCGCATATCAAGCACTTACTGCCTGACATGGCTGATACCATGCGCGAACTTTCACAACGCGGGTATAAATTGGGCATCATCAGTAACACCACCTCTTCAGTAGAGGGATACCAGATCCTGGCAGAAAACAATCTTACCGACCTTTTTTCTTGCGTCATCCTTTCAGCGGTTTTTGGCAGACGTAAACCACACCCCTCGCTATTCCTAGAAGCCGCCCGCCGCGCAGGGGTGCAGCCGTGGGAATGTGCTTATGTCGGAGACCGCCCCTCAAGAGATTTGCTCGGAGCGCGCCAGTCAAATTATGGCGAGGTGGTGATCATTAATGCCCAGGGATATTTTGATGACGAATTTGATCCAGATGATTACGAGCCCGAAAAAGATACCCATCTGATCTTAAAACCCGATCATTCCATTGGACGTCTGAGTGACCTACTCGCCATCTATCCTGGCGTGAAACAAACCTTGCCAGAATCTTCACCAAGCGAGAAACCTTACGTGATGTATGATGCGGCTTTATCAACCATGTGGGGGGTTGACCAGAAAATGCCCTTCAATAAGACCTTCTCTATGGCGCGTGAAGCCGGTTTTGGCCGCTTCGAATTAAACCACAAAGTCGTACCTGCTCTCTACGAAGAATGGGACAAGAATAAATTTTATATTTCATCCGTGCATGATCCATGTCCCGCGGTGTTTACCATGGACGATTTCAAAGTCAATGATTTTCAGGTGTCTTCACTCGATGAAGCGCGACGGATTAAGGGTGTAGATATCGTCAAGACTACCATTGACACTGCGTACAGTCTGGGTGCTAAAACTGTGGTCATTCACCCCGGGATGATCGTAACAGACCGTTCCAGAGACCGCAAGCTGCGTGAGATGTATCGAAAGGGATTGAAAAACACCCCAGAATATGAAACACTAAAATCAGAGATGATCGCACACAGGTCAGAGGTGGCACGGCCACATTTTGATCAGGTATTACGAAGTATCAGTGAAATTATTGAGTATGCACGCCCCAGCGGCCTGTGGATCGGCCTGGAAAACCGATACCGGTATTACGATATTCCCATCATTGAAGAAATGGAAGAATTGATGAACCTCTGTACCGAAAGCTGGTTTGGGTTTCAATACGACAGCGGTCATGCACAAACGTTAAGTGCTCTAGGAATCTGTGAACACGAAGAATGGCTCAAACGTTTTGGAAATAGAATCGTCGGCACTCATCTTCACGATGTGCAGGGAATCATGGATCATCAGCAGCCAGGTGTTGGTGACGTCGATTTTAAAATGATTGCCAGGTATCTACCTGCAACCGCTTACCGCACACTTGAAGTTGCCCCTGAATTGACACTCGACGAGATCCGTCAAGGAATGGAAGTCTTAGCCGATGCCGGTTGCGTTGCAAGACTCTAAATAAAAGCAGGAGGAAAGAAGCATGTTCAAGATCTTCAAGAAACGCCGCAATGTATTCATTAATTTGATTCACGAACAGGCATCCATCACACTGGAAGGCATGGATTTTCTTAAAGCCTACCTTCTGGATCCTAACCCCGATCTGGCTGCTAAATTGACCTCTAAAGAAAAAGAGGCCGACGAATCACGCCGCATTCTGATCGACGAACTTAACCGCACCTTTATCACTCCTTTCGACAGGGAAGATATTTTCGCTCTTTCACGTGCGGTAGACGATGTGCTGGATTACGCTTACAGCACAATGATTGAAATCGAGATCTTTAAGATCCGTCCCACAAATTACATGGTGCGTATCTGCTCGCTGTTGCGCGACGCCACTTTTGAAATTTTGAAAGGCGTGGAACGGCTGCAGGATCATCCAGGTGTGGCGGCTGAACATGCCCAGCGGGCGAAAGCTCTCGAGAATAAGGTCGAAGACGTGTATCGTGAAGCACTGGCAGCCATGTTCGTTGAAACCGATGATGTGAAACAACTAGTGCTCATGCTAAAACTACGCGAAGTCTACAGACACTTGAGTAACGCAGCCGACCGTGGAGATGAAGCCGCCAACGCCCTGGCTGACATCGTTGTCAAAACAACCTAAGGTACCTTATGACTCCACTTCTCATTGTCTTAATTGTTCTTGCAATTGCTTTTGATTTCTTAAACGGCGTCCACGATTCATCAAATATCGTGGCAACCATGATCTCCTCGCGTGCTATCCAGCCCCGGGCAGCCCTGGCGATTACTGCCATCGCGGAATTCTGCGGGCCGTTCATTTTCGGCGTCGCGGTTGCCAATACCATCGGCCATGAAATTGTTGATTCGCAATATTTGAACATGGTAGTGATCATTGCCGCACTTTCAAGCGCGATCGTCTGGAACATCATGACCTGGATACTCGGAATCCCCAGCAGTTCATCGCACGCGCTCATCGGTGGAATTATCGGTGCGGTATTCGTAGGCGCAGGCGCAGGCGCTATCAGGATGACCGGCGTCTGGAAGGTGTTGATCTCGCTTTTCGCGTCGCCAATCATCGGCTTCATCGCTGGGGTTATCATTGCCAACCTTATCTACCTCTTATGCTGGAATGCAACCCCTCGCGTTAACGGATTATTTAAGAAAATGCAGGTGGTCACCTCTGTTGGGCTGGCGCTGAGTCACGGTACAAATGATGCCCAAAAGACAATGGGCATCATCACCCTTGGCCTCTTAATCAGTGGAGAAATTTCAACATTCAAAGTTCCCTTCTGGGTCATCCTCATTTGTGCTGGAGCCATCGCCCTTGGAACCTCCATCGGTGGCTGGCAATTGATCCGCACACTGGGGTCAAAATTCTACAAGATTCGCCCTGTGCATGGTTTCGCCTCACAGATCACTTCGGCTGTGGTCATCCTGACTGCATCCCTGCTGGGTGGCCCCGTAAGCACCACCCAGGTGGTGAGCACGGCGATCATGGGGGTAGGGGCTGCAGAACGCGTGAGCAAAGTGCGCTGGGGGGTGGCGGGTGAAATTGCTTCAGCCTGGCTGTTTACCATTCCTTCCACCGCCCTGCTCGCAGCTGGCATTTACTGGGTCTTAAGCAGGGGGATTCCTCAACTCATACAACTCTTCTAAAACGGAATATGTCATGACGAACTCACCGAAACAATACGATATCATTTTTGCTGGTAATTACACCAAAGACACCATTATCACGCCAGACGGCACCCATTATGTCGATGGCGGGGGGATGAATTATGCGGCTCACGCTGGAATGCGATTGGGAATAAAAGCCGCAGTGGTCACCCGACTTTCAAAAGAAGACAAACATGTGGTGGCAAATATTCAGGCAGATGGAATCGATTGCTATCCATTCTATTCACCCTCTTCTACCCTCATGACCCTCGAATATAAGACTCATGATGTAGATCAACGCAGTTTATACGTGAAAGGAATCGCCGGTACAATCAAACCTGAACACCTGGATGGATTGGAATCGCGCGCCATTGTGGTCAGTCCGTCTCTGCGCGGCGAAGTCGAGCCAGAGTTCTTTTCCGCCATGCGAAAACGAAGAAATGTCATCCTTTCTGCCGATGTTCAGGGTTTTGTGCGTGTGGTACGCGATCAGGCCCTTATTTATGAACCCTGGAATGAAATGCCAGAAGTTTTGAAAAACCTGGATATCCTCAAATCTGATGCGGTTGAAGCCGAATATCTGACCGGTGAAACCGACATTGAGAAAGCTGCCCGGTTCTACGCAGCTCTTGGACCAAAGGAAATCGTTCTCACGCACAGCGATGGGGTATGCATTTACGCAGAAGGGAATTGCTACCATTATCCATTCCATGCCGCTTCAATGGCCGGTCGCAGCGGCCGTGGAGATACCTGTGTTGGCACTTATGTTACCAAGCGCCTGAGCCTACCCCCCAACGAAGCCGGAAAATGGGCAGCTGCCGTGACCAGTTTAAAAGTGGAACGGGTGGGACCCTTCAATCGCTCCATCAGTGAAGTGGAAGCTTTCATCGAAAAATATTATGCTTAATCACGAACCTGAACAAACAAAAAACTCGACCCTCAACTTGATTGACCGCGCCAGAGAAGAATACCCCTCTCTCTGGCGCAAGTTCACCCGTGAATGGCGCTCTCAGGAAAATGAAGATGCCGCCTGGATGATCTACGCCGCAAACTACCTTCTGCGCACTGCAGGTGTTCGCTGGACGATCGATCCTTATTGCCTGATGCATCGTATCCAAACTGAACATGATCTTGACCTTTCCGGTGACCTTTCAGGCCTGGAGATGATCGTTCTCTCACATAAGCACAATGATCACCTCGATCTTAAACTTCTCAGGGCGCTGCAAGACTTGCCAGCTCAATGGGTCATTCCAGAGTTCATGCTCGAAATCATCCTCGATAATATCTCATTACCACGAGAAAGGATCATCACTGCCCGACCAGGAACCCCGATTCAGTTGCGGGGACTGACACTCACCCCTTTTAATGGACTGCACATCAGAGAAGTCTACGGTGTGCCCGAATTAGGATACCTGGCAGAATTCAACCATAAACGCTGGCTCTTCCCCGGCGATATTCGGAATTATGACTTTTCGCAGTTCCCCCCTCTGGGGCAGCTGGATGGTTCCTTTGCGCATTTATGGCTGGGTAAAGGCCGCGCTCTGGATCAGACTCCTCCCTTTATTGACGCATTTGTTCAATTCTTCACCCGGCTAAACCCCAAACGCCTTGTCATCACCCACATGCATGAGATCGGCCGTGTACCTGAAGAACTGTGGGATCTGCATCATTACCAGATGGTACTGGAGAAATTTCACTCACAGACCAGTTCAATGTCTGTTGCCGCCGCGCTGACAGGGCAGAAAGTTAGCCTGTAACAATTGGATAAGTTTTTTATGACATTCGACAACCATTGTACCGCTTAGTACATTCAAGCAATTTGTAGTATTCTAGGGATGGTCGGAGTAAGTGATCAAGTGTCTGCAACCCAATTCACAGAACAATACGTTCCATTACCAAAACCTGCAACCCCTTTGTTAAAGGTTCTGCAAAGGGTTTACAGCTATCTGATTCCCTACTGGAAACAGACCGCCGGGGCTTATCTTTCGCTGCTGGGTATACTTGCGCTCAATGCGCTCATTCCTCAGTTCACCCGTTGGATCATCGACACTGGAATCGATGGAAAAAACCTGAAAGTACTGGGCTGGTCAGTGTTGGCCTTGCTTGGCCTAACCCTGGTAAAAGGTGTTTTGAATTACTTCCAGGGAAAGTGGAGCGAAGTTGCTTCGCAAAACGTTGCCTTTGACCTCCGCAACGAACTCCAAAAGAAGCTAACCCACCTGTCTTTTTCATTTCACGACCAATCCGAAACCGGTGAACTCCTTTCGCGTGCCATTCAAGATGTAGAAAGAGTTCGTTTTCTCACCGGCCGGGCAACCTTGCGTATCCTTGAAGCAGTTCTGTTGTTGATTGTTACGCTGGTGATCATGTTCACCATGGATTTTAAACTCACCTTGCTAATCCTGGTTACAATCCCCTTTCTTGTCTTTCAGGCAATTCGCTTTGGGATCCGATTTCGCCCGCTTTCATTAAAAGTGCAAAAACAACTTGCAATTTTGACGACCGCAGTGGAGCAGAACCTGCGCGGTAACCGCGTGGTAAAAGCATACACCCAGGAAGAAGCCGAAATCTGCAGATTCGAAAAGGAAAATGAACGCTGGTTCAACCTCTCAAACCGGTCAGCTCGTATGCAGGCAATCAATGTTCCACTGCTTTTCCTCATCGCGAATCTGGGAACGGTTGCGATCGTCTTGTATGGCGGCAGCCAGGTCATCGATGGAAACCTGACCATTGGTGAGGTAGTGGCGTTCATCAGCTACCTGGGCCAGCTAATCGATCCTATCCGCCGCCTGGGAATGATCATCCCCGCGGTTGCCATAGCCGGAGCGGCTTCAGAGCGCATCTTCGATGTGCTGGATGCAGTTTCGGATGTGAGAGATAGCCCAAACGCAAGACCGATGCGAAAAATAAAAGGACGGGTGCGCTTTGAAAATGTTTCGTTTAGTTACGGAAAAAACAAGATCCTCAAGGATGTGTCTTTTGAAGTGCAGCCAGGCCAGAAAGTTGCGCTGCTGGGGTCTACTGGTTCCGGCAAATCATCCATCATCAACTTGATTCCCCGGTTTTATGATCCCACAGCAGGGCGGATTCTGATCGACGAAATGGATATCAGAGATGTCACCTTAAAATCTCTGCGCAGCCAGATTGGAATCGTACTGCAAGAAACGACATTGTTTGCAGCCACAATTCGCGAAAACATTGCCTTTGGGTCAAAGAATGCCAGCGAAGAAGATATTATCAACGCTGCCCGGGCAGCCCAGGCTCACGACTTCATCATGCAGAATCCGCAAGGCTATGATACCCGGGTTGGAGAGCGCGGGGTTACCCTTTCTGGAGGGCAGAAACAACGCCTCGCAATCGCCAGGGCGCTGCTTCTCAACCCGCGGATTCTGATCCTGGATGACGCCACCGCCTCAGTAGATACCGAAACCGAGCATTTAATCCAGGAAGCCTTTGCCCAGCTTACCAGAGGACGCACTACTTTTGTGATTGCACACCGTTTGAGCACGGTAAAAGATGCAGATGTGATCTTCGTTCTCGAAGCGGGGCGTATCGTGGCGCAGGGTACGCATGAAGAATTAATCACCACATCTCACCTCTATCGTGGAATCTACAACCAGCAGTTGAAGAAACAGGAGGAAGGACAATGAGTTTCTCCATTGGTTCTTCCACATTTGGTATGGGGCCGCGTTCCACCCTTGAGGATTTCGGAAGCATTGGTCAACAGGGCGGCGAGATCTATAACCGCAAAGTTGTTTCACGCATGCTCTCTTACCTTCGCCCGCATCAATGGAAAATGCTGGCGGCGTTTCTTCTCACTCTTGCCGAGTCAGGTCTGACCCTATTAACCCCTTACCTGGTAAAAGTGGCCATCGATCAATACATCACCCCCGGTCACAGAAATGGACTGTTATCCATTGCCCTGCAGATCGCTGCGGCGTACGTTGCTCTATTCATGGTCAGTTCAGGCCAGCGTTACATCCTCTCATGGGTGGGGCAGAAAGTTTTGTCTACCCTGCGCGGAGATCTCTTTCGTCACCTTCAACGACTGCAGCCCGGTTACCACGACCGTCATATCGTTGGTGTCACCGTATCACGGGTAATCAACGATGTGGCAGAAATCAATGAACTGCTTTCTCAGGGCGTGATCACTCTGCTGGGTGACCTGGTTGTACTGGCGGGCATCATCATCATCATGCTTTCGATGAATGCAAAACTGGCTCTGCTGACATTCATTGTCTTGCCTCTCATGGTTCTTGCCACATGGCTGTTTTCGCGCCAGGCGCGTAAAGCCTTCCGTGAAACCCGCTCAAAGGTTGCAGCCGTTGTGGGTGATCTGGCCGAAGATATTAACGGTATGCGTGCCATCCAGGCGTTCACCCAGGAGGAAGCTTCACAGACTCGTTTCGAACAGATCAACCGCGAAAACCGCAACGCCTATATCAGCGCCATGAACCTGTCTTTCGTATTCCTTCCAGCAGTGGAATTTCTGGGAATGCTGGCCACGGTCATCGTATTGTGGTTTGGTGGTCATTTTGTGTTGCAAGAAACGGTTACCCTTGGAGTGCTGGTCGCTTTCCTGAACTATGTTACTCGCTTTTTTCAGCCCATCCAGGAGTTGAGCCGTATGTATACCACCTTTCAGTCGGCCATGGCAGGTGGGGAGCAGGTCTTTAAACTGCTTGACACCCCACTTGAAATCACTGATGCGCCAGATGCCGGCGAATTGGTAGACATTTGTGGAAAGATCACCTTCGACCACGTAACCTTTCAATATCGGCCCGATACGCCCATCGTCTTAAATGACATCAATCTGGTCATCGAACCCGGTAAGACCGCAGCTATTGTAGGACCCACCGGGGCAGGCAAAACGACCATTGCGAACTTGATCACACGTTTCTATGAAGTCACCAGCGGAAGAATTCTGATAGACAATAGAGATATTCGTTCAGTAACCATGAAATCATTGCGTCAACAGGTGCGCATCATATCTCAGGATCCCTTCCTGTTCTCGCGTTCGATTAGAGAGAATATTTGTTATGGTATGCCTGACGCCACCGATGAAGCGATTGAAGAAGCTGCTCGCAAGGCAAACGCGCATGAGTTTATCACCCGCTTACCCGACGGGTATAACACCCGTATTCTTGAAGGTGGCGTCAACCTCTCTCAAGGACAAAGGCAGCTGGTCAGTATCGCCAGGGCTTTGCTGACTGATCCACGAATATTGATTTTAGATGAAGCCACAGCAAATATTGATACCATCACCGAGATCCTGATCCAAGAAGCCCTTGCCCGCCTGCTTAAAGACAGGACGGCAGTGGTGATCGCACACCGTCTGAGCACGGTTCGCAACGCCGACTGGGTCTACGTGATCGACAATGGCCAGATCGCCGAACAGGGAACGCACACTGATCTAATCGGCAAGAACGGATTGTACGCTCATCTCTACCAGCGTCAATTCATGGATCAATAATCCGTTACTATCGAATTAACAAACTCGTGTTTTTTGTATTGCAATGGTCTAAATAAATGGGGGTGTTAACTTGACTGGTCATATATAATCATTTCATCTAGTCAATCCATCGTCTAAAGGAGAGGGAAGATATGACCACGATCGACCGGAACAAGCTTCACCTGGCATTACAGCACGAGTTGAGTCAATTCGCAGCCGAACATCCAAAATGCCACGCGCTCTATGAACGTGCCAAAGGCTGTCTGCTGGACGGAGTACCTATGAACTGGATGGTGCGCTGGGCGGGTGGGTTTCCCCTTTTCGTCAGTCAAGCCAAAGGCGCCTCCTTCACCTGCGCAGATGGCAAAAAGTTTCTGGATTTCTGTCTGGGTGACACCGGCGCAATGGTCGGGCATTCGCCTGATCAACCGATTCAAAAAATCAAGGAGCAGCTTGATAAAGGCATCACCTTCATGCTGCCGACTGAAGACGCCATTTGGGTTGGAGAGGAATTGCAGCGCCGATTCAAGCTCAAATACTGGCAAACAACGCTCACAGCAACCGACGCTAACCGTTTCGTGTTGAGACTCTGCCGCCATATCTCCAAACGCCCTTACGTGCTGGTTTTCGATTACTGTTATCACGGCTCAGTGGATGAAACCTTCATCACCATCAATGATGGCATCCCGGGGCCGCGGCCTGGCGCGATTGGCCCGCAGGTGAACCCCGTATTAACGACAAGAGTCGTTCCCTGGAACAACATCCCCGCTCTCGAGCAGGCGCTTGCGCCCGGAGATGTGGCCTGCGTTCTGGCAGAACCGGTGATGACCAATATTGGCATCATCCACCCAGACCCCGGGTTCCACAAAGCGCTGCGCGACCTTACCCGAAAGTTCGGCACCCTGCTGGTCATCGATGAAACTCATACCATGTGCGCCGGACCCGGCGGGTATACGGGTGAAGCTGGCCTTGAACCAGATATCCTTACGGTGGGAAAAACCATCGGCAGCGGTGTGCCGGCTGCGGTTTATGGTCTTTCTGAAGAAGTTGGTGAAAAGGTATCAAAGAGCATCAAAGTGGATGAATCGGATGTGGGAGGAATTGGCGGAACTCTGGCTGGCAACGCCCTCTCTCTGGCAGCCATGCGTTACACACTCGCAAATACTTTGAACGAGCAAACTTTCGCTCACACCATTCCACTTGCCATAAGATTTACAGATGGCGTGAAAAGAATCATCGACGAGTTCCATCTGCCATGGGTGATTAACCGCCTGGGATGCCGCGCAGAATACTGGTTCTGCGAAAAGCTGCCACGCAACGGCGGGGAGGCAGAAGCTGCGGTTGACCCAGAATTAGACCGCTACATGCACCTGGCCGCGATGAACCGGGGAATCTTAATGACACCATTCCACAACATGGCATTGATCGCACCCGATGTCACCGAAGAAGATATCAATTACCATACCCGCGTATTCCGCGAAGTTGTAAGCCAGATCATCTGATCAACAAAAAGACATCCCCCGGCTCAACCCATCCGGGGGATGTCTCAATCTTACACACAGGTCTTAATCCTTAAGATTGCTCCAGACTGGCTGAAGGACAAAATAAAATAACACCAGCGGGAAAAGGTGAATTAATGCACTCACCTTAAAATTTGTACCCTGGATCGACATAAAAAGAAACACAGGAATACAGGTGAAAATAAAGTAGATGTAAACCCAGAGTTTTTCTTTTTTGCGCCAGAGGATGACAGCGGCAATAGCAGCCAGCAGGCTGAAGATAGCATCGATCCACCACACCCACGCATTCGGCAATGTCAAAGCACTTCTCAGCGAGGTGTAAACCATATAGAGGTTACCAGCCGCAGCAAGCAGCAGTAAATAAGAAAGGCTTTTCCAGGATTTATTGAATTGATCCTCAGTCAATTTTGGCTTTTCAATCGGAATGGCTTTCTTACGATTCGATCCTTTTGCTTCCTGCTCGTTTTTTACTTTCTTTACCGCCTTGCGCACCAAGAAAACGGCAATGAAAATGATGCCGAAAATTAACAACAGATACTTTAATTCCGTCAGATTGATACCATCCATGGATATACCTTTTTAATCGCATAATAATAGAATAAGGGAAAGCGTGGATTTGATGGCGTCCAGAATTGTTGATTCTGGACGCCATTCATTATATATGAGATCAACAACGTACGCTTCGATGAGGAAAAGCAGTCAACAGGTCTCCACAATCTGAATCAGGTATTTTCTTTTTCTTCTGGTTTCAACTTTCGGAAGGCATCCTTGATCGGCAAAAGTCCAAGATTGAGCCTTGGTTTCATATCGATAGGTTCGCCATAGTAATCCACCAGTTTTTTCGCAGGGCAGATTTTTTGTGTTGCAAGCGACACCACCACCATTAGAATGATGGCTGATAGGAAGGCCACAAAGGAAGCAATATAAACCGCATCCCAGAAAGCGCACCACCAGCCGTCACTGTAAACCCCCATATCTGCTGTATACTCACAAACCAGCGCTGTGGATTGCCCGCCAAGGCCAGTGTTGAAGAAGAATATCGTTCCAAGAATCCAGATCACAAACCCACCGATGAACGCCGCATTCGCGCCCCACGAATTCGCTTTCTTCCAGTACATGCCTAATGCAAAAGGCGTGAACAGACCTACCAGCAGTAACGTCCAGGCGACCACTGACAGTTCATAGATGGTTTGTGCCCACAGAGCGATCGAGAGGCCCACTGCCGCGTTGAAGATAACCATTCCCCGGGTCCACCACAACGCTTTCTTGCCCTCCAGTTTCTTACCGGTGAGCAACGGGATCAGGTTTTCGGTGACAGCCGAAGCCCCAGCCAGAAGAGAACTATCGGAGGTACTCATTAGAGCCGAGACCAAAGCTGCAATGAAAATGGCCGTTAGAATCGCGGGCATGTGGGTCATGGCTGCGTGCACCAGCAGATAGCTGATGTCTTCCATACCCGGCTGCAGTTTATAAGCCATGATACCAATCAACGGGCTCATAATACCAAAGAACAGGTAAAGCACGCCGGCAAAGTACGAACCATAGACAGATGTCGCCTGGTTACGGGCCGCCATTGACCGCTGCATCAAGTCTTGTGTGGCCACCGAGCCGAGGCCAATTGCCATCCATGCCGCCAGCCAGTACATCCAGCCCGTCAGACCGGTATACCCCAGATAACCTTCACCCTTGATCGGTAGCAGCTTAAATGGTTCCGAAACATAAGTGGAACCTGCCCCCTCGAACAGGCCGGGGAACCCGCCCACCGCTTTCAGCATGAACACAAACACAAGGGTGATGCCAATCGCGGTGAGGAACATCTGGAAGAAGTCCAGCAAGGTATCCGCCATCATACCGCCCATCGTGGTATACGCCGCAACAATGGTAATGACGATCACCATCCCCCAGGTTGGATCCAGACCAAAGATACCCTGTGCGATGGCACCCCCCGCCACAATCTGAGCCGCGGTCCAGGAGAAATAGGTTAGACACTCGGCAATGACGGTCAGGATGACCATCAGCTTGTTATAGCGGCGTTCGAAGAAATCAACGATGGTGAGGTACTTCGCACGGCGCATCAACCGCACAAACAGGAACCCTGAAAGGAACAGACAGGCAGAAGCCCCAAAAGGATCAAACACGACCCCCTGGAAGCCATAATCATAAGCTGTTTCAGAAGCCCCCATCAGGGTCTCAGCAGCAAACCAGGTTGCCATGATCGAAGCCGCAGCCATGTGAATTGGCAGCCTTCGACCTGCAACCACGTAATCGGTGTTGTCTTCCACTTTCTTTCCTGCCCAGATACCCACAACCAGGCGGATGGCAAAGAAAATGGCAATGAATAGAAAAACTAGCCATGCATAATCGTAACCTTCAAGTATCATCAGACCCTTCCCTGTTTCTCAGGATAAAAGATGAAGCAAGAACTTAAATTGATGCATTCACTTCTTTCAATGTGTCTTCCAGCCGGTTCAATACCTGGTCTATCTGTTCATAAGTAATCACAATGGGCGGTTCAATGCGAATGGTATGAGCACTGGTTAGCGTTCCAGCAACCAGTACACCGCGTTTGAACAACCCTGCCGCTACTTTGTACCCGACTTCTGGGTTTCTGAAGTGCTGTCCGATGAGCAGACCCTTACCTGAAATAAAGTCGTAAATATTCGAATACTTCTGCGCGAGAAGTTGAAGCTTGGGCATCAGGTAAGCGCCTTTTTCAGCAGCCTGCTTCGGGAAATCTTCTTTTAAAACAACGTTGATAGAGGCAATGGCCGCTGAACAGGCCAGCGCCCCGCCGCCTGTGGTGGTCGTGTGGATGAATGGGTTCGGGTACATCATGCACTGCCAGATTTCTTCGGTAGAGCAGAAAGTGCTGATCGGCATCACACCGCCACCCAGCGATTTGGCAAGCGCAATAATATCGGGTTTAACGTCCCAGTGATCTACGCCCCATAACTTACCGGTGCGACCTAAACCAGTCTGAACTTCATCAGCGATCAGCAGCACACCATGTTCTTTCGTCGCCTGGCGAATGCGCGGCCAGAAATCATCTGGAGGAACAATCGCGCCTGCTTCACCCTGGATGGGTTCCATCAAGACAGCTGCTACGCCGATACCCACCTGGTCGCAAATATCAAGCTGACGTTCCACCGCTGCAGCATCACCATAAGGTACGTGATAGACTGGTCCTCCATAGAGCAGGCCGGGAGGCTGCCGGTAATCGGCTTTGCCCATCATAGAAAGAGAGCCCATGGTCTTTCCATGGAAGGCTTTTGTGGCAACAATGAATGCGGGTTTCTTGGTATACATTTTTGCCAGTTTGATCGCCCCCTCAACGGCTTCAGTGCCACTGGCGCAGAAGAATGAATACTTGATGTCTCCGGGTGTGATATCGGCCATCATACGGGCCAGCACACCACGCAGCGGATCAATCAATTCCTGGCTGGGCATTGGCGTTCGCTGCAGCTGAGCAGCAACGGCAGCCACCACATCCGGATGACTCCAGCCGTGATCCATCATCCCATAACCGCCCAGGCAATCGATGTATTCGCGGCCAAGGATATCTTTGAAGATAGCCCCCTTGCCATTCCATTCGACACAAGCCCAATCTCCCGCTTCGGTTACAGACTTGCGGTATTCTAGCCAGTTCCTGTTGAAGTAATCGGCAAAATTTTGCTTACTCTCTTCAATGATCTCCTTTCCTTCAACCTGGGTGACCTCTGGTTTCTTGATGAGTTCCAACCATCGTTCAGAATAAGACAATGCATCCTGCAGATCTTGTGGCATTTCTCCTCCTTGAATCAGTTATGGTTTTTTAAAAAAAGAATCAACTTAAAAGGGAACACAACTTGCCAGAATAACTGCCGTTTTCACCCATTACATTAAAGTTTTATACCGATATTACAGGAATTTTGGGGATAAATTGCCGTATTTCCCCACAAAATTATTATTGTGAAAATGAGTTCCGTTGTCAAGTAGGAATTTTTGGACTATATTCATGTGGTTTTGACTCCGTTTCAGAAAAGGAGGAAAAGCGCAACCTGTCAAGAAAAGATTTATGCGAAAACGCGATTAATTACCATAAAATAATTGTATTTTCGGAAAATTTATTTATAATATATGTAAATCTCGGAAATGAAAAAGGGCATTCATGATAAAAATAGACGCGATCGACAAAAAAATTTCAGATTTGCTGATTGAAGATGGTAGGATGAGCTGTGCAAAAATTGCTGCAAGGATTGGCGACATTTCCGAGCGCGCAGTCCGCTACCGAATCGACCGATTAATCAAAAACGAAGTCATCCAGGTCCGTGGAAACGTCAACGCCACTGCCCTTGGCCTGACTGTATGTGCTGATGTTTTTATTGAAGTAGAGCCAGCGCAAGTGCTGGATATTGCAAAAACGCTGTCAAATTATGAATCCGTAAGCTACATCGCTTACTCCACCGGAGATACCGATATCAGTATTCAGGTTTTCGCGCACGACAATAGCGAACTGTTTAATTTTGTTACCGAAGTTGTTGGCAAGATCCCCGGGGTTAGAAAAACCCACATCTCTTTTGTGCCCATCAAAATCAAAGATGACCACATCTGGCATATCCCTTCTTATTGTGTGTCAGACAAGTCATAGTTGATTGAACCAAATTATCGCGTAGAAGATCCTTTACCGGTATTAGAACGAAGGCAACCTTCGCTGCGCTTTTAATCTGCAGCGTTGCACGTAATTTTGATACTGTTTTAAAAGGAGATTTCTATGGCACTAGAAATGGATAAAGGAAAGCTGGTTGCTGCTGAAAAGAAAAAGCTCAAAAGAGAACTGACACTCCTTCCTCTTTTTGGCTTGATCTATTTCACAGTCTGTGGGGGAGCTTTTGGTGCAGAACCCATGGTGGGCCTTTCGGGGCCAGGTCTTGCGCTACTGTTGATGGTGATCACGCCACTGGTATTCAGCATCCCCAACATGCTTATGGTGCGTGAAATGCAATCCATGATGCCGGTGGAAGGCGGATACTATCACTGGGTCAAACAGGCATTTGGGCCTTTCGCAGGTTTCATGTCTGGCTGGATGAACTGGGTGGTCTCGTGGGTGGATGTCTCCATCTACCCTGTTTGGACAGCCTGGTACCTCAGTTATTTCATTCCCGCTCTTGAAGAGGGGGCGACCATCTTCGGCGTGGAGGTGTCATCAGACCTGCTTTCGTGGCTGGTGGCCGCAGTTCTGATCATCGCAATTTCGCTGCTGAACATGCGCGGCGCAAAACTCTCGGGTCTCACCGCAAGCTGGCTTGGTCTGCTGATGATCATTCCGCTCGTGATCATGTCCATCTTTGGTTTCTATTCATGGATCGTTCACGGAACCCCCACTGATATTCCGTTCCTAACCGGCGGGGTTGAAGTGAATGGGAAGAACCTGCTGGGCGCTCTAAGCGTTGGCATCTATGTTGCCATGTGGAATTTCATGGGATGGGAACTACCAACCGCGGCCGGTGATGAGATCAAAAATCCAAAGAAAACCTATCCGCGTGCAATGGTGCTTGTGCTGATTGCTGCCATCCTCTCCTACTCCATTCCAACCATCGCCGGTTTGTATGGCGGCGCTGGAACCGATGGACAATATATGGTTTGGGGCATCGAAGAAGCCGAGACTGGAGCGGGTATCGGGCCGATCTTGAATGAGCAGGGCATCACAGATGAAAAGATGATGAGTTGGGGGGTTGATCCATCCATCGATGCCGGTTGGGAATTCCCTACGATCGCTCACCGTATCGGAGACGCTGTTGCCGGTAAAGACAGCCCGCTTTCCTACTTCCTGGGCGCAATCGTTGGAATCTCAGCAATCTTTTCGATGATCGGGTTGTTCATCGGCAATGGGCTTGGAGGTACCCGCGTGCCATATGCGATGGCTGAGGATGGCATGATGCCTACCTGGCTGAATAAAGTCCATCCAAAATTTGGCACCCCCTGGGTATCGATTTTAATCTGCGGCGTGTTTTACCTGATATTTTCCACTTCCGCCTTCCAGAACCTGGTGGTCATCGATGTTTTCCTGAATATGCTGGTTTTGATGGCGGAGATCTTTGCACTCGTTGTGTTGCGAATTAAGCGGCCCGAACTGCCACGAAAACGCGTTCCTGGCGGCATCTGGGGGTTGATTTACATCGTCGTCGCCCCGCTGACCATTATTGTGCTGGCTATTGTCAGCCAGGTGCTCGATTACGGATGGCAGGGCGCTATTGGATGGGGATTAATTGCAATGGCGATTGGCGCAATTCTTTACTTCCCAATCCGCAAGTGGGTGAAGAAAGATATTCCAGATGTTGATCCTTATGTTTTAGACTCAGTTGACTAATCAATTGATCTTTATCATCAAACCCTGGAGGAAAATATGAAGGTATTGCTAGTTGGTGTAGGTGGTGTCGGCGAAGCCATTGCGGTCATGGCAGCAAAACGGCCCTGGCTCGAGAAGATGGTTCTGGCAGATTACAACAAGGCACGCGCTGAAGAAGTTCAGGCAAAGATCAAAGACCCTGTGCGGTTCCCCGTTGAATTTATCGATGCCCGCAAGCAGGAAATGATCGAAAAAATGGCAAAGAAATACAAAGTTGATCTGATCATGAACGCCTGCGATCCGAGCTTTAATGAAGCCATCTTCGACGCGGCTTATAATGTCGGATGCAATTACATGGATATGGCCATGACCCTCTCGCATCCGCATCCGAAAACCCCGTATAAAAAGACTGGAATCAAACTCGGAGACTATCAATTCGAACGCGCCAAACAATGGAAGGAAAAGGGTATTCTCGCGCTGCTGGGTCTCGGTGTTGAACCGGGCATGGCTGATGTTTTTGCCAAGTATGCAGCCACTCACCTGTTTGACGAAATCGATGAAATCAACGTTCGTGATGGAGCCAATCTCATAGTTAAAGGCTACGATTTTGCCCCCAATTTTTCCATCTGGACCACAATTGAAGAATGTCTGAACCCACCGGTTATCTGGGAAAAGGGCAAGAAGTGGTACACAACCGAACCCTTCTCTGAAAAGGAAGTTTTCGAGTTCCCAGAAGGGATCGGGCCGGTGGAATGTGTGAATGTGGAGCATGAAGAAGTCTTGCTCGTTCCGCGCTATATTAAGTGCAATCGCGTAACCTTCAAATATGGCCTCGGCGATGAATTCATCGGCATTCTAAAAACCTTGCACCTGCTTGGCCTGGATAACAAAGAACCTATCAAGGTCGGTAAAGTGGAGGTTGCCCCCCGCGATGTTGTAGCCGCCTGTCTGCCAGACCCGGCACATCTCGGGCCTCTCATGGAAGGAAAAACCTGCGCAGGAACGTGGGTCAAAGGCAAGAAGGATGGTAAAGAGAAGAATGTCTATCTGTACCAGGTAGCCGACAACAAAGAAAGTATGAAGAAGTTCGGCTGCCAGGTGGTTGTGACCCAGACCGCATTCAACGCAGTGATCGGCATGGAATTACTATCCAAAGGCATCTGGAAAGCCACCGGAGTGGAAGGCCCCGAATTCTTCGATCCAGTCCCGTTCATGGACCTGATGGCCGAGTTTGGCTTCCCCTGGGGAATCAAGGAGTGGTAACGGCTTACAACGAACTGTGGTAAACAAATGGAGTTCCCTGAACCGAAAAATCGTACCATCAGTACGCGAATCGAGCTCGGGGAACTCCGTGTAGCAGAAGAATGAGAATTATCAAATTATTTTCTTTTATACAATGAAATGAATTGACTCAGCACAATCAGATTTGATGCCGATACGCTTGCAAGGTTTTTACTCAAACCTCGCTCTACTAATGGAAATGCTTACTCTGTGTCGTTGATAAAAATAGCAATCCGAAATCAACGACATTCATCAGGATGTAATACTAAAATAAAGAATCGAAACACAGAAAAATTCTTCAAACAAAGGACGATTCGCATGATCGATTATCAGGAAAATTTTAAACACCTATCTCCGGTTTGGACGCATTACTCAGACATAATCGTGGATCACGCTGAAGGTTGTTATCTTTACGCCACCGATGGCAGAAAAGTCCTCGATTTCACCTGCGGCATTGGCGTCACCAATACCGGTCACTGCCATCCCAGGGTAGTCGAAGCCATCCAAAAACAGGCAGGATTGCTCATTCACGGTCAGGCCAATCTGGTAACCCATAAGCCGATGCTTGAACTGGTGGCTGAATTAAGAACCATCGTACCCGAATCATTAGATGGTTACTTCTTCAGCAATTCCGGTGCTGAAGCACTGGAAGGTGCGTTGAAACTCGTTCGGCATGCCACAGGAAAACCAAATGTGATCGTATTCCAGGGCAGCTTTCATGGGCGGACCAATGCGACCATGGCCATGACCACCTCCAAGAATAGCTACAAGGTGGGGTATTCTCCCCTCATGACCGGTGTCTATGTCGCGCCATATCCGTATTCTCTGCGGTACGGCTGGGATGATGAAAAAACAAGCCAGTGGTGCCTGGACGAGCTGGAGCTGCTCCTTGCCACCCAGACTTCCACACAGGAAACCGCGGCTATTTTCATTGAACCAATCCTCGGCGAAGGAGGATATGTAGTGCCTCCGGTGTCGTTCATGAAAGGGCTGCGGGAATTTACCCATAAAAACGGTATACTATTGGTTGTTGATGAAGTACAATCTGGATTTGGACGCACCGGCAAGTGGTTCGGTCACCAGCATTTTGACATTGAGCCCGATGTGATGACCGTGGCCAAGGGATTGGCCTCTGGCATGCCCATATCAGGTGTCATCAGCCGCCTTGAGCTGATGGCAAAATGGATCCCGGGTTCACACGGCGGAACTTATGGCGGAAATGCTGTCGCGGCTGCGGCCGGCGTGGCAACGATTCAGGCCATGAAAGAAGAAAAAATGATCGAAAACGCCCAGGAACGCGGTGCCCAGTTGACTGAAGGGCTCAAACGACTGCAAGAAAAATATCCACAAATCGCAGAAGTCCGCGGGCGAGGTTTGATGATCGGGTCTGAATTCCGTGACGCCAGAGGAAACCCCGACAAGAAGACCACCAAAGCAGTGCAACACGAATGTGCAGATCGCAATATGATGCTGCTAACAGCGGGACCCTGGGATAACACAATTCGCTGGATTCCACCGCTGGTGGTCACCAAAGAACAAATGGATGAAGCTTTGAATATTTTTGAATCTTCCCTTGCAGCAGCTACCAGGTAGCAATGGGATAAATACCAGAACAAACAAAAGAATGGAGTGGAAAAATGACTGAGATGTTAGACAGGATGTTACAGCGGGCAAAAGAAGCTCAGAAAGTGATCGAATATTGGCCGCAAGAAAAAGTGGATGAAATGGTGCTGTCAGTTGGCTGGGAAGCCTATAAACGCGAAACTGCTGAAACAGTAGCCCGCATCGCCGTCGATGAAACTGGTCTGGGTGTCTACGAAGACAAGGTTGCCAAACATCAAAAGAAGACTCTCGGCGTTTTGCGTGATCTGAAAGATGTAAAAACCGTGGGCGTGATCGAAAGAGTGCCAGAACTGGGTCTCGTCAAGATCGCCAAACCAGTTGGTGTGATTGGTGCCATCACCCCTATGACCAACGCCTCTTCTACAATGCCCTGTAATGGTTTAATGGCACTCAAAGCCCGCAACGCGATCATCTTTTCCCCTCACCCGAAAGCCAAAAAGACATGTGCAACTATCTGTGAAGAAATGCGCAAGGGCCTGAAAAAAGTTGGGGCTCCCGAAGATCTGGTTCAATACATTGAAGAACCCACACTCGACCTTTCGCAGGAATTAATGAGCAAGGTCGACCTGGTATTAGCTACAGGCGGCGCAGGCGTGGTCAAACCCGCATACAGTAGCGGTAAACCCGCATACGGCGTTGGCGCAGGAAACGCAACCGTGATCGTCGATGAAACCGCCGATTTACCCACTACTGCCATGAAAATTTTTAAGGGGAAAACATTTGATAATGCCACCTCTTGTTCGGCTGAAAACAACATCATTATTCATGAAAGCGTTTTCGATGACCTGCTGGTTGAATTGAAAAAACAAGGTGGTTACCTGGTGACCGGTGAAGACCGCGCCAAGTTAAAAGCAGCCATGTGGCCAGATGGAACACATTTGAGCGGAAAGATCATTTGCAAGAGCGTAAAAACCATTGCCGCAGAAGCCGGCATCACCGTTCCAGAAGGAACAAAATTCATCATGGTGATGGGCGAACATATCGGCCCTGAAGACATGTTCTCAGCCGAGAAACTCTCACCGGTTTTAACCCTTTGGAAATACAAAGATTTCGATAAGGCAGTACAAATGGTGATTGACATCACCGGGTTCAGCGGTTATGGTCATTCATGCGGTATCCATTCTGTTAATGAAGATCACATCATGGAACTTGCCCTCAAAGCCAAGGTAAGCCGCATGATGGTACGCCAGGCCCAGAGCGTGGGCAATAGTGGCGACTGGGAAAACGGTATGCCCTTCACCATGACCCTCGGCTGTGGAACCTGGGGTGGCAACATCACCACCGAAAACATCAACATCAAGCATTTCTTAAATGTGACCTGGGTGGCGTATCCCATACCCGCCAACATTCCCGACCCTGAAGTCATCTTCGCCCCGCACTTCGCCAAATACGGAAGGTAATATTTCTATCACAATGAAGAGCGTAAAAGGCAGCCCAAAAGGGCTGCCTTTCTTTTTTTTATTTCAGGTTATTGTTTCAAGGAATCCTGATGGAATTGCTGGTAAAAAGGAGCAAAATCGTAGGTAGTATAGAATTCGGTGCGAAAAGCTTTCCATGCTTTCTTTTCAATGATCATATTCAATTCGCGCAGGCGCGAGGATGGAACCCGAAGCGTCACCACGTGGCCGATACCCATCATGACATACCACGAAACAATCTCGATCCCTTCTGGGGGAAAATCCCGCCAGAATCCCGACTCGCGCAGGAGCGCCTGGATCTCATCCAGATTCTTGGATTGATCGTGTTTAAAAAACACCGTCAACAAATATTGTCTATCGTCCATTTACCCTCTCTTGTGAACCAAAATTGAGCGCTAATGAGGAAAACCCCAGAAACATAGTTTCATTTTACTGGCTTTCGACAAATTGTTCAGCGCAATCGTTTTTTATAATCCAGTTCGGACAAAAAACTGATCGAGACATAACTTGAGACGATTCCAAAAAGCGTCACAGACGAGTAACAAAATTCCTGATTATATAGATTAATAACATACCCCTATACATTACATAAGTCCCTATTTATCTCATTCGAATGAGGTTTGATTGACTTAGGTATCTGCGGATGCTATACTCATTTTGAAGTAAAAAAATCATCTTTTAGAAAAGGATTAGAAATGAAAGTAGATCTCCCAACCCCTGTTTCTACCGAAGAGATGAAAATCGACGTGCGCGAAATCGAAGGTATCCTTCAAGCACCCCCGATGAATCTCCCGCCCTGGCCAGATGCCCAAATTACCCTTAAAGACGGCCGCATTCTTTATATCCGCTCCATTCAGGAAAGCGATATCAAACCGGCACTTGGTTACCTCGAGAAAGTCATGAAAGTTGAAAAAGACTTCTATGATATCGTTGGTGTCCGCGTTTATGGTGAGATTCTTGCTCTCATCCGCCACCGTCTAAAAGATCCCTTCACCCTGATGGGTCTTGTTGATGGTGAATGGCTCGGTTTCGCAAACGGCCGTGTTTGGGATGAAAACGTGGCCATCAGCCTGCACACCCTCACCTTCTCCCGCAAAGCTCGCCTTGGCTGGCCTATGTACTATGCCAAGACCTACTACGCGATGGAAATGCTCAAAGTCAAAGAATGGTGGTCCACCTTCGAAAGCTACAACGGCTGGAGAATGGCAGGCCTTTCAATGGCACAGCCTACCAAACCCTATCCTCAGATGCAGCACGAACTTGGCGGCGCCAAGATCTTCTACCTGGATCAGGAAAACTGGCAGAAACGCGTCAAGAATTACATCAAGGAAGTTATCGGCCAGGACTTGAGCTTCGACGTTTCACCCGAAGTCAAGAAAGCCAACGCTGTCTTCCGCGTTCCCGAAACCGTTGACCTGTAATTGCTGACAATATGAGCAGTTTAGCCTCCTCTCCCTTGCCATCCCGGTAAAAGAGGAGGTTTTTTGTGATATGTTATTTGTCAGGAATATTAATAGATTAAGATTATTTGACGCGTCCGTTTCAATCGTGATATAGTGAAATGTGCCCGATTGCGTCGTTTACTGAGGCCCACTGAAAGAATAATCAAATCTCAGTAAAAAAGCACTAGATATCAAGATTTCTGAAATTGATGCGGGTATCGCGGGCACACGAATCTTGATGCTCGCATCGTGGTTGAACGGCAACCCATATATTTCATCTCTCAGGAGCGATGATGGCAACTTTAAAAACTGAAATTCGAAGTGGTGTGTATTACGACTCAGCCAAGTTGATGATGCTTCAGCGATCGCTGGCCGAGTTGCCCGGTGTGTTAGATACCGGCGTAGTGATGGGTACAGAATCCAACAAAGAATTACTTGCCCATATTGGACTGGATACCCCAGAAGTCAAAGCAGCCAAACCTGATGAACTTGCAATCGTGATTAAGGCCGAAAATGAAAAAGCCGCCACTGATGCCCTGGCTCAGGTTGACAGCCTGCTGGCTGCCAGAAAATCACAGGGTGGCGACGAGTATCGCCCACGTTCCATCGAATCAGCTGTAGAAGCCGCCCCAGATGCCGGGTGGGTGATCGTTTCGGTAGCCGGCCGCTATGCAACCGCAGTTACCCGCGAGTGCCTCCGCCTGGGTAAACATGTTCACCTCTTCAGCGACAATGTTCCCATTGAGAATGAAATCGAACTCAAAAAGGAAGCTCGCGAACTTGGCTTGCTGGTTATGGGCCCCGATTGCGGTACGGCTATTGTGGATGGAATCGGAATGGCGTTTGCCAACAAGGTTCGCAAAGGACCGATCGGAATTGTTGCAGCCGCAGGAACTGGTCTTCAGCAAGTTTCCTCCCGTATTCACCAGCTGAATAGCGGTATCACCTTCGGTATTGGCACCGGTGGACGCGACCTCAAGGAAAGCGTCGGCGCCATCACCTTCCTCATGGGTCTGGATGTTCTCGCCCGCGACCCTGACACCAAAGTGATCGTACTTACCTCCAAACCACCCGCGGCTAAAGTTGCCGAAGAGGTTTTGAAAAAAGCGCGCAAAGCCGGAAAACCAGTTGTGGTCAACTTTATTGCCCGTCCCATTACTACCACACGCGACGGAAACCTCTTCTTCGCAACTGGTCTCGATGACGCAGCACGCCTGGCTGTAGAACTGGCCAATAATCCTCCCACGCTCACCGGCGACGAAGATCTGCCCATTGAGAAGTTCACCAAAGAACAGAAATACTTCCGTGGTCTCTTCTCGGGCGGCACACTGGCTTACGAAGCCCAGCACATCCTGGCCGGCTATATGCCCAAAGTTTGGGCTAATTCACCGATCAACAAAGAAAATCAGCTCCCCGATTCATTCGTGAGTCAGGAAAACTGCATTGTCGACCTTGGTGAAGATGAGTTCACCCAGGGCCGCCTGCATCCCATGATGGATAACGAGCTCCGTATTCGCAGACTTTATGAAGAAGCCCGTGACCCCGAAGTGGCTGTGATCATGCTGGATGTCGTGATCGGTTACGGTTCGCACCCCAATCCTGCCAGCGAGATTGCACCCGCCATTGCCAAATGCATCGCAGAGGCCAAGAATGCCGGGCGTCATCTGGAAGTGGTTTGCGTTGCCACGGGCACTGACGAAGACCCGCAGAACCTCAACGACCAGATCGCGCAGCTCAAGGCTGCCGGCGCGTTTGTCGATACCAGCAACGAAGTGGTCTGCCGCTACGTAGGCCGTATCATGCGCGCCCTCGATGAACGTGGTGTCGTTGAAGAAAAAGCCATTGGCAAACCTGTCGATCTTGAAAACTTAAAGAAACCGTTATCGTGCATTAACGTTGGTCTTGAATCCTTCTATACAAACATAAAGGACCAGGGCGCTCCCTGCATTCAGGTTGAATGGAAACCCCCTGCGGGTGGCAACGAAAAGTTGATGAACATTCTGCAAAAGATGAAAGCACCTGCTAAGAAATAGATTCAGCAACCCAATCTTATTACCTGGAGGAATAAACATGGTTGATATTGAGAAAGCAAACGCTTATGCAGTTGAAAGGTTTATGGAAGCGCGTCCGGTTGTCACCACCATGGCTAAAGCACTGGATGTGATTCCCGGTATGCATGAAAACATGTTCCTACACGCTGGTCCTCCGGTCACATGGGAAAGAATGTCTGGCCCGATCAAAGGTGCCATGATCGGTGCCTGCCTCTTTGAGGGCAAAGCTAAAACAGCTGAAGAAGCCGAAAAGTTGCTCAAATCTGGCAAGATCGAATTTTCACCCTGCCATGATCATATGGCTACGGGTCCAATGGCTGGCGTGATCGCCCCCTCGCAGCTCGTATACGTTGTTGAAGATCAGACCCACAACATTAAATGCTTTGGTAACCTGAATGAAGGCCGCGGTAAAGTGCTTCGCATGGGTGCATACAGCGACGATGTCCTCGAAAAGTTGCGCTGGATGGAATCTGTCCTTGGTCCCACTGTAAAATCCGCTATCGAGGCTGCTGGTGGTATCGACCTCCGCGCGATCCTCTCAAAGGCGTTGCACATGGGTGATGACGGTCACAACCGACTGGATGCAGCATCCATCCTTTGGACAACCCAGCTGGCTCCATTCATTGCAAAAACCGCAAAAGACACCGCCACCGCGTTTGACGTCATCAAATTCCTTGGCGATAATGCTCTCAGTATTCTTAATCCCGTTATGGCTGGCTGTAAAACCATGACGTACGCGGGCCACAATGTAGAAGGAAGCACAATTGTCACAACGATGGCACGCAATGGTACAGATTGGGGTATCCGTGTGAGCGGCCTCGGAGATCAGTGGTTTACCGCTCCATCTCCAATGGTCAAATCACTCTACTTCCCGGGCTTTACCGAAAAAGATGCCTGCCCCGATATCGGCGACAGCGTGATCACAGAAACTGCTGGTATTGGTGGATTTGCCATGGCAACCGCACCCGCCCTGGTGACCTTCATCGGCGGTGCACCCAAGGACGCCATCGAAACCACTCTGGATATGTACGAAATCACCGAAGCTGAACACAAGCAATTCACCATCCCCTTCCTCGATTTCCGCGGCACCCCTACTGGTGTAGATATCCGCAAAGTCGTCGAGAAACAGATCACCCCACGCGTGAACACCGGCGTTGCCCACAAGGACCCGGGTGTCGGACAGGTCGGCGCGGGCGTTGTTTCCGCTCCGATGAAATGCTTCGAAGACGCATTGATCGCCTTCGCTGACAAATACGGCTTCAATTAATTCTATCTTTTGAATCAAGGAGTAGAAATGAATCGAGAAGATTTTATTAAGATGTTGACGAACGCAAAACTGTATGATCTGACTCAGAAATGCAGTATTTTCACTCCTCCCCACCCGCATGAGAAATCACTTGAGGTGCATTTCTTCAAACGTGTTACCGGCGCTTATGGTGGTGGTCAGGGCGCAAACGGCCAGATCCTGAATTGGAGCAACACCGTCGGAACTCACCTGGTTGGTGAAACAGCCTTCCATTCCGGTGGACGCGCCATTGCCGACATTCCCCTTACCGATCTCTGCGGCCCTGGTGTTGTTGCTGATATTTCTGATCTCGTTTCTGATTACAGCATTTACACCCCTGAAATGATTCTCAGCAAAGTGGAAGTCAAGAAGGGCGACATCCTCATCGTCAACACTGGCTACCACAAGTATTCGTGGGATCAACCCGATGTGACCAATCCCGCTGCCCAGGGTGGCGTTGAGAGCAAGGAATTCGGTTTCCTCGTTCGCCATCCAGGCCCCTCCATGGAGTTCTACAGATGGGCCATGGATATGGAATTGAAAGTCATCGGTGTGGATTGTGGCGCTGCCGAACACCCAATGAACACCCCCATTCGCCGCTGGCACGAAGATCACTTCAAGCTGGCTGAAGAAAAACTCAAGAAAGAAACCGGCAAAACCTGGGACGAAACCTTCCCGCAGGGTGAGTACTACAACCTGACCCACATCGAAATGCCCAAGAAGCACCTCGTGCTTGCTGAAGCGATTGTTGGCGATATCGACAAGCTCAAGAACAAACGCGCCTGGATCTGCATCATGCCGATCCCGTTCAAAGAAGTCGAGACTGCCTGGAGCCGTGTATTTGCATGGACAGCCCCGGATGGAATGTCGGAAGATGACTTCATGGCCGCCATGAAGAAATCCGAAATGATCGATATGACCGTTCCGTTCAGCGTTCAGACCCCGCAGTGGTTAAACTACGTTCCTCTGACCGTTACCTATACCAAACGTGTGGGTGGCCAGTACTTCGGTATGGGCCGCAATGGTTCCATCTGCAATGCGAGTATCCACCTCGGTACACACATGGATGGCGAGAAGCACTTCTATCCCAATGGCCGTACCATCGGTGAAGTTCCCCTGTCTGACTGGGTTGGACCTGGCGTCATCGCTGACATTTCTGATGTCGTGAGCGATTCCAGTGTTTACACGCCGAAGATGATCATGGATAAAGTGGAAGTTCGCGAAGGCGACATCCTCATCATCAAGACCGGCTGGCACAAGTTCGGATGGAACAGCAAGGATTCAGACGAATTCCGCTACATGGTGAAGCACCCGGGTCCTTCCCCCGACTTCTCAGCCTGGGCGATCAAGATGAAGATTAAATGGATCGGTGTCGACGCTGTTTCAGCTGACCACCCGATGAACACCATCATGCGCATCTGGCACCCGAAGACATTTGCTGAAGCCAACGCCAAGCTGATCAAAGATTTCGGTAAGGACTGGGACCAGTTGTATCCTCTGAAAGATTACTACCAGGATATGCACCTCAACCTGTTCCCGCACACGATCGTGCATGCCGAAAACCTGGCTGGCGACCTCGCCACCGCCAAGAGCGGCCGCTACTACATTGGCTGCTACCTACAGAGAGCCATGGAAGCTGAATCAATGTGGGGCCGCTTCGTTGCCTTCAAAGAATAATCAACCAACCAATAAAACCTTCAGGGGAAAAATTCCCCTGAAGGTTTTCTGTATTTTTTTCAAGCCTTTTGATACAATCCTAAATACGAAACAACGGGGCAATTTATTCCGTAATTTAACAGGAGGTTGTATTTAAATGAAGCCAGTAAATTTTGATTATTATGCTCCAACGAGCGTTGAAGAAGCGCTTGATACACTGGCAGAGCTTGGGTACAACGGAAAGGTACTTGCTGGCGGTCAAAGTCTGATCGCAGCAATGAACTTCCGGATGGCAAGACCAGGCGCATTGGTGGATCTGAATAATATCCCTGAACTCTCTTACATCAAACCCACCCCAGAAGGCGGGCTGGCCATCGGAACGATGACTCGTGTTTACGCTGTCGAGCATAGTCCTGAAGTTGCCAAACGCTTTCCACTGCTTCCAGAAGTAGCAAAATTCATTGCCCACCCTCAAATCAGACGCCGTGGAACCTTCGGCGGTGCTATCGCGCACGCCGACCCTGCCGGCCAACTGCCAAGCATCTCCATGGTCATGAACATGAAATGTCTCATTAAAGGCAAGGGCAAAGAAGATCGCTGGGTGGACGCTCCGGATTTGATCATTGGACCCTTCATGACTGTCATTGAACCAGATGAAATGCTCGCAGAAGTTGTGATTAATCCGTTACCAGCACGCACTGGCGCAAGATACGAACAGGTCTCGCGTCAAAATGGGGGGTATGCCCAGGCAGCCGTTGCATCCATTGTCACACTTGATGAAAAAGATAACTGCAAAGACGTGCGCATGATCTTGATGGGCGTGGGTGAACTGCCCATTCTTTCCACAAAAGCATCCGAAATCCTGGTCGGAAACAAACCCACAAAAGAAGCCATCGAAGCCGTTGCAGAAGAAGCTGCTGCTTCTGAGATCGACCCGGCTACTGACTTGCATGGTACCGCTGAATACAGGCGCTCAATTACCCGTGTTTTGATCGTACGCTCACTGACCGAAGCCTTCGCTCGCGCAGAAAAAGGAGGATAACATGAGCCAGACATTTCCTATCTCCGTAACCGTTAATGGTAAAGTCTATAACCGCGAGGTGGAACCCCGTTTATTGTTAAGCGACTTCCTGCGCCACGATCTTGGCCTGATTGGTACACACGTTGGTTGTGAACACGGCATTTGTGGTGCCTGTACGATCCTTTTCGACGGCGAACCCGTACGCTCCTGTCTGATCTTTGCAGTCCAGGCCAACGGGCATGAAATTCGCACGGTCGAATCTCTCGGCACCCCAGATCATCTACATCCGCTGCAACAATCCTTCAAGGATAAGCACGCTCTGCAATGCGGATTCTGCACACCCGGATTTTTAATGACCCTCGTCCCATTCCTGGAAGAACATCCCAATCCTTCAGAAGACGAGATTCGTGAAGCCATCGACGGCAACATCTGCCGTTGCACAGGTTATGAGAAGATTGTGGAAGCCGTTGAAGATGCGGCTGCCAAACTTTCTCAGGCAAAGTAAAGGCGAGGTGAACTATGACTGCAAAATATCTAAGCCAACCCATCAAACGCTTGGAAGATAAGTATCTGCTGACAGGCAACGCACGATATGTGGATGACATTGAAGTTCCCGGCGTACTGCATGCAGCTTTCTTGCGCAGTGATTATGCCCACGCCAAAATAAACAAAATTGACGTCAGCGAAGCAAGAAAACGCCCGGGCGTCGTAGCGGTTTTTACCGCCGAGGATTTCGGAGACTTCTGGAAGCCCGGCCCATTGCAGGTGCCCCCGCCGACAGCAATCGCTGGATCAAAGTTCAATGCCCGCACAATTGTTCCAATCGCTAAAGACAAGATCCGTTATTCTGGCGAAGCCCTGGCGGTCGTCATCGCAGAATCACGGTATATCGCCGAAGACGCTTTTGATGACATCATTGTCGATGTAGAACCACTGCCAGCAGTGATTGATCTTGAAAAAGCCTGGGAAGACACATCCGTGCGGGTTCACGATGATCTCCCATCCAACATGGCCGCCCTGGTGAGTCAGGAAGTTGGAAATTACGAAGAAGCCAAGAAAAACGCAGACGTTGTTGTCTCCAAGCGTATGCTGGTTGAGCACGTCGCCGGTGCCGCCATGGAAAACCGCGGGTTCGTCGCTAAATGGGATGAACAGGACCAGCAAATGACCATCTGGGCAAACACCCAGTCTCCTCTGACGGTCCGCGGTTCAGTAGCGCGCAACCTTGGACTGGCGGAAAGCCAGGTTCGCGTCATCACCCCCTATATCGGCGGCGGTTTTGGCCCCAAAGTGATGACCTCACTTTCAGATGATGTGCTCATTCCTTGGATTGCCAGAAAGCTGAACCGTCCTATCAAATGGATGGAAGATAGACGGGAAAACTTCCTTGCAACAACCTCTGAACGCGACCAGGTCCATCATTGTGAGATCGCACTCAAGAAAGACGGCACGATTCTTGGTTTCAAAGACGTCTTCTATCACAATACCGGTGCGTATGACTCCTATGGTATGACCGTTCCATTGAATACCCAGACGCATACGATAAGCAACTACCGTGTTCCCAATTTCTATACCGAAATTCGCATGGTGTTCACCAACACCATGGTGGTGACACCCGTCCGCGGCGCAGGGCGTTCTGAAGGCGTTTTTGTGATGGAGCGCATGATCGATTTTGCTGCAAAGAAATTAGGCATGGATCCCACCGAACTGCGACTGAAGAATTTGCTGACTGCTGAAGAAATGCCCCATAAAACCGGCATCATCGGACAGGATTTTGTCGCAAACGTACTGGATAGCGGCGATTATCTTGATAACTACCAGAAATGCCTTAAAGCCGTCGATTACGAGAAGTTCCGCAAGGAAATTCAACCCAAAGCCCGCAAAGAAGGAAAGCGCCTTGGAATTGGCGTGGTCGCCTTTACCGAAGGAACCGCAGTTGGCCCCTATGAAGGCTGCAAAGTTACCATCAGCACCAATGGTAAGGTAACCATGGCAACCGGGTACAGCACTCAGGGCCAAGGACACCAGACCGTTTTTGCCCAGATCATTGCCGATCAGCTTAATGTAAAAGTTGAAGATGTAAAAGTAATCACTGGTGATACCGGCTCCTTTGCATGGGGCGCCGGAACATTCGCAAGCCGAGGTGCAACCCTCGTCGGTACAGCTTCATACCTTGCTGCACAAAAAGTGCGCGCAAAGATCTTCGCCACTGCCAGTAAGGCTTTTGGGGTTCCCGAAGATGAGATTGAACTTGGAGAAGGTTTTGTTTTTGTCAAAGGCAAACCAGAAAACAAGATCACTCTCGGCGATCTCGCCATTAAGGCTAACCCGATGCGTGGCGTCGTAGAACCTGGTGTTGAACCCGGGCTTGAAGCCACCGCTTACTATGGCCCTCCTCATGGCGCAACGGGTTCTGGTGCGCTGGCTGTAATCGTTAGTGTCGACCCTGAAACCTATAAAGTCAAGATTGAACGCTTTGTTATGGTCGATGATTGCGGAACGATCATTAACCCGTTGATTCTAGACGGTCAGATCGATGGCGGGGTTTCTATGGGAATTGGCAACACCCTGTATGAGAAGATGGTCTATGATGAGAATGGTCAGATGCTGACCGCGTCATTTATGGATTACCTCATGCCACAGGCCACAGACATGCCGAAGAAGATCGAAATCATTCATCAGCATAACAAAAGCCCATTGAATCCGCTTGGCATAAAAGGAATCGGAGAAGCAGGAGCGATCCCGCCAGGTCCGGCTATCTGCCAGGCTCTGGAAGACGCGTTTAGCGAGATCCCACTCGAGATTCTCGAATCAAACCTCAATCCAAGCATAATTTACGATTATGTTAAGAAAGCCCGAAACTCATAATTTCAGGGTAAAATTGATCATTATCCTGGGATTTGCAGCGAAATGATAAGGAGGTAAGAAAAAAATGAAAGTCGAAGGTGAACATCTTTTCAAAGCGCCGCGCGAAGTGGTATATGAAATGTTCAACGATCCAAATGCGCTTGGGGCTGCTGTTCCCGGATTGCAGAAAATGACCAAGATCGACGCTTCACATTATGAAGCGACTCTTGGCATTCGAGTTGGCCCAGTTTCAGCCAACTTTTCCGGTACTCTAACCTTAACTGATGAAGTTCCTCCAGAAAAAGTGACCTTGATCGTTGAAGGCAAAGGTGGAGCAGGATTTGTTAAAGGTGTGGGTTATGTGAATTTTGAAGACCTCGGCGACAAGACCACAATGATGAGATACGTCGGTGAAGCAAACATTGGGGGGACACTTGCGAGTGTAGGTCAACGAATGATCGATAGTGTCTCGAAATCTATTTTCAAGACTGCGTTCGAAAAATTAGATAAAATTTTGGAGGAAAGATGGCAACAGAAGTAAAAAACGAAACAAAAGAAGAACAGACAGAGAAAAAAGGCATTTGGCAGATTCCTGAGGTCAAAATGCTTATGTATGTGATTCCCGTTGCAACTGTTCTTCTTGTTCTTGCTCTTATCTTAGGCAAGTAACAGGTAATACCTCTGGAGGGGAGATCGATTTCTCCCCTCCAACCATCTTGACAAGATGTTGTATCATATATATATATTAATTTTCAACCTGGTAATTTCTAAAATTTAATACAGGAGGTGCCTATCGAGGTGGATTGACATTGCACAAAAGGTGCGAGCAAAGAAGAAATGGTTTCATTAATATGTTTTTTGGCTCAAACCAAGAATTGTAAGGCATATTGATCGTAGTAAGAAACCAATTATCACAGGAAAGAAGGAAAAAAACCTATGGCAACTACTGCAAAAGTGATGGGCTATCTTCCACAGGATAAACCACCATTCGGCAAGATGCTTTTGCTCGGTTTTCAGCACGTGCTGACCATGTTCCCGGCCACCGTGCTGTGCGCCCTCTATATGCACTTTGATGTGTCAACTGTTTTGACGATTACCGGCCTTGGTACCGTCGTTGCTTTGCTTGGTGCAAAGTTCTCCATCAATACCTACATCCCACTGTACTACGGTTCAAGCTTCAGCTACATTGCGGCAGTTCAATCCATCATCTTCTACCTGCAGCCCGAGCTTCAGACCTCCTGGGGTGTTCCCGCCAATCCTGAGACCATTTCTGTTGTCACCGCTGGTTTCATCTGCACTGGTTTGATCAATATCCTCTTCGGTTTGATCATCCGCGCCACCGGTGGTAAGGAAGGCCTCGACAAGGTCCTGCCCCCAGCCGTTACTGGCCCAGTTGCTATGATCATCGGTTTAGGCCTTGCTTATACCGCCCTCACCATGGCTTCCGGTACCTGCTGCGGCGTTGACCCCGCTGCAACCCCTGGATTAACCCTGACCTGGTGGTTGGCTGCATTGATCACCTTCCTTGCAGCAGTCATCTTCTCAGTGTATCTGCAGGGTAAAGGCTTCATTGGAATGCTCCCGATCCTCCTCGCATTGATCCTGGGCTACATCATTGCCATCCCGTTAGGACTGGTCGATTTCTCTCAGATCATGGCTGTGGGCTGGATCAACATTCCTTCAATCGTCTTCCCGACCTTCAACAATCCATTGACCCTGTCGGTTATGGTCGGCGTTGGTGTTATGGCCATCGCCACGATCCCAGAATCCACCGCCCACCTCTATCAGATCAGCCTGTATGTTGATCACCTGGCTGAAGAGCTTGGACGCGAAAAACCCGGCCTTTCCAAATACATCGGCCTCAACCTGATGCTCGATGGTTTGAACGACCTGGTCAACGGTCTCTTCGGTTCTACCGCAGGCACCAACTACGGTGAGAACAACTCCCTCATGGTCATCACCCGCAACTACTCTGGCCCCGCTCTGATCACAGCCGGTTTGATTGCTGTAGTCCTTGGCTTCATCGGACCACTCCGCCAGCTTATCTACAGCATCCCCACCGCTGTAACCGGCGGCCTCGCCATCTACCTGTATGGTGTCATTGGCGTTCAGGGTATTGCCCTCATGATGGCTGAAAAAGTCGACCTCTACGATCCTGGTAAACTCGCCCTTGTGGCTTTGATCCTCGTCGTCGGTATCGGCGGCAACATTGGATACAACGGCAACCTGCCCATTCCTCTGTTGAAGAGTGTCTTCCCCTTCGGCTGGCCTGCGATCGCAACCGCTGCTGTTCTCGGTATTTTGGTCAACCTGATCTTCGTGTTCATCAAACCACCACAAGTACGCTCATCAGACGTCCTGCAGTAATTTTTTGCAGTCAGGTCTAAAGGAATTACCTGCCCCCCAATGTTTGTTCGTTGGGGGGCATTCCTTTCTATGTTCGGTTATAATCAACATACAAAGCATGAAAGGAATCGTTGATGTTATTTCTAACTGGAGCTGCAGGAAAGACAGGCCGCTCAATCCTTCGTGCCTTAGCAGCCAGTAGGATGAGTGCAAAGGTATTGGTGCGGTCATCAAAACAAGCCGATTTGATTCGATCGATCGGTGACTTCGAGATTGTCCTCGGAGACTTACGTGATCCATCCACATACGAACCTGGTTTGAAAGATGTGGATAAGATTTACTATATTTGTCCTAACGTTGCGCCGGATGAACTTGAAATTGGCAAAGCTCTGATTAAGATAGCAAAACAAAACAACATCCAGCGCTTTATTTACCACTCTGTGTTACACCCCCAGGTTGAAGCAATGCCGCACCACTGGCAAAAAATGCGCATGGAAGAAACCCTGTTCACAAGTGGAATCGAATTCTCCATCTTACAACCATGCGCCTATATGCAAAATGTGCTTGCAGGTTGGAAAAGAATTACAGAGGAAGGCAAATATTTGGTTCCTTACAGCGTTTCCAGCCGATTAAGCATTGTAGACCTTAATGACGTAGGAGAGGCTGCTGCACGCATCATATCCGGTGATGACTTCGCCAACGCCATATTTGAACTCGCCGGTCCTGAAGCACTTTCGCAATCAGAAGTTGCTGCTGAAATGAGCACTGCCCTAAGACGCTCTGTTGAAGCGATTGAACAACCTCGAATTGACTGGAAACTCAACGTACAGCAGGGCGGGATGGACGCACGACAGATCGATGTGTTGATAAAAATGTTTGAATACTATGATCAGTATGGGCTTGTGGGTAATCCCTGGGTCCTTGAACGCCTTCTTAATCGTAAACCCACAACTTTTAAGCAATTCCTGGCTCGCATACTAAACTTTGGAGAAGAATAGAAACTTATGGATATTAAACGCAGTCTTCAATATAATTTTGCCATGGAAGCTATGCCGATCTTGTTTCATAGCCAGACCAGTCAATTTATGAAGTATCTAGAAAAAGACGGCCTAAAATTTTTACAATTCTGGTGGAACCATGTTGGTGACCGAATGCCAGAAGAAAAAAGGGTCTCTCCTGCTGGAATGACGTTCGAGATTGAGGTCATTGACGAAAAAACAAAACTCGTGATCATCACCCTGCCTACTCCGAAAGAGGACAGGGATGCATATTTTCTAGGATTTGTGGCCAGGCCTGAACGCCGGTTGTTGTGGGTCAGATTACCAACCACACAGGGTTATGTTTTGTTCCGAGATGATGGTGTGGACCAGCCTCACAAAACCAACTTTGGTTATCTAACCCCAAATGGCTTGTTCCGTCCCCGTGGTGTTGGGCTGAATCCTACTAAACAGGATTTTAAACGTATTGTCAAATCAAAAATTAATGAAAAAACGAAAATACGGTGGAAAAAATGAAATTGACAACTGGGATTATCGTAGTAAGTGTGGCAAGTGTCCTGTTTTATCTGCGTATCGCATTTTTACGAGGACGGAAGAAGCGCTATGAACGCGAGTACGCTTTGAAACGCAGAAAAGTTCACGGCAGATCAAAAGGCGCAGCCCTTCCCAGCCCTCAACCAGGTAGTTCGCCATATAAAGTAACAAGTTGGTTCCTGGTTGCGGCGTCCATTGCATTAATGCTGATTGGAATGATCGCATACAATAATTTCATGGTCGTCGGAATTGAATTGATCAAAGATCCCGCCACGATCAAGGCTTTGTCAGAATATTGGTATATCCCGGTAGCTGCGGGGGTCATCCTGCTTGGATTCTGCGTTACCATTGAAAAACCCAGGCTTAACGAGTGATTGAATCCTCATTGCAGATCTTAAGCAAGGCTGTCTCGCGACAGCCTTGTTTTTTTCAACAGATTTTTTAGATCAAACCTAGATCACCTTGAGAAATTTCAAACAGCTGTTCTGCCGTGCGTGAAGGAAGAATGATGGTAAAGCGCGAACCCTGACCGGGTGCACTCTCCACGAGGATTTGGCCATCATGCGCCTGGATGATACGCTTAGCCATAGAAAGGCCTAATCCGGTGCCCCGGCCTGAGCGTTTGGTCGAAAAGAAGGGCTCGAAGATTCTGCCCAAATTTTCTTCTGAGATGCCAGCCCCGTTGTCTTTGATTTCCACATAGTATTTATCTTCATCAAAAAGGGTTGCAATCTTGATTTCTCCATTTGTGCTGTCGATTGCTTCGATTGCATTCATCAATAAATTAATCCACACCCCCTGCAGATGGTCACCGCTGGCCACAATTGGCGGCATGCCTGTTCCAGGCGTAAAGCGGATGGAAATCTGGCGAGACATGAATTCATGTGAAACCAACATCAAAGCGTTCTGTAAAGACTCATTGAGATCGATGGGCTGAAATTCAAATTTTTCTTTTCTTACCATACTCTGCAGGTTTTCCACAACCTTCGTGGCCCGCCTGGCCGCCATTTCGATAAGCGTTACAGATTCCACGAGCTCAGTATTCTTCGGATCGATATCAAGGAGTAGCATCTGGCTGTTGGCAAGGATCGAAGTCAGCGGATTGTTGATTTCGTACGCCACACCGGCTGCCAGTTGCCCAATGGCCACCAGTTTTGTGTTCTGGATGAGATCTTCTTCCATCTTCCGCTTATCGGTAACATCCTGTTCCAGCAGGAACACGTTCTCGACTTTACCTTCAGCATCCAATACCGGGTAACACTTGATATCCCACTCACGTTGACTGGCCTCATTTGGCCAGGTATGACCAAATATCTGCCCAGGAGTCCCAGTCTCAAATACCGGTTTGATCAGACAATTAATGCACGGGCTTGATAATCCAAAGAATACTTCATAGCAAAGCTTCCCAGCCAGATCACGAGGCGCCTTTTTAACGCGTTTTGCCCGGCTCAGGTTTACCGCTTTCAGACGGTAATTTTGATCCACCATATATAATGAATCAGGGATACTATCGAACAGACTGCGCAAGGCGTTCCTGGAATTCAGTAATTGCAGCCGGCTGACATGCAAATCCTCGTCAACAGCGCGCATTTCTTTAAAGATCATGGATGTGTAATACTGGTTGGCAAGGCTTGAAAGAAACAGCTGAAAAATGATCTTATCTTTGGTATTAATAAAATAATTATGGGGATTAACCAGCGCTACGATTCCAAATTTTCGCACATGGTTTTGAATTGGACCGCACACGATAAATTGGGGAATAACGTCTTTGACCCCATCAATCCTTGGAAAATAATCTTTTCCTGCGGTAGGACCCGTGAATTCTTGAATTTGATTGGCTTCATAAGTGCTAAATAACAACCCCCTGTTGAACTCAAGTCCACTCGTCACACGCCATTCAGGACCATGACTGATTTCTTTTTTGGTTACCAGACTTTTATTCGCATTTTCGTAAAAAAGCAAAACACATCCTTCAGCCTCAAAGTAGTCACGCATCGCTCGCATAAAAGGGTTATCAGGAACGGATTCCGCCTCCGCCTGTTTTTGCGCCTGATCAATAAAGCGGATTGCCTGTTGTAGCGAGTCGATATGCGATGTCTGCTTTAACGACATGGATCACTCCGTTAATCTGGACGCACGGTGTATCCGTAACCAGGGATGGTCTCAATAAAGGTGGGAGAGGAGGGGTCTTCTTCGATCCTCATGCGCAGGTTCTTAATATGCACTCTGACAAGATCCGGCGAACCCGCATCAGAAGGATAATCCCAGATTTCGTCAAGCAATCTTGACGGAGAAAAGATTTCACCAGGGTGAGTCATAAAATGAAATAAAAGGTCATACTGGACCGGAGTTAAGAGTATTTTTAAACCTTTGGGGGTGATTAATTCGAAAGTACGAACATTCAGCGTGTAACCCTTAATTTTTACTTCCTTCACCGCCGGAGTGGTCAAATTGATCACCGGATTCGATGAGAGTTGGGTTTCTGCTTTTTGAATCGGGATGTTATTGGCAGCAATTTTTGTGCGGCGCAAGACTGCTCGAATACGAAGCATTAATTCATCAAGGTTGAAAGGTTTCCCCAGATAGTCATCTCCACCTGCAAGGAACCCTGCAATCCGGTCATCCTCCTTTGACCGCGCAGTGAGAAAGATAATCGGTACTTCTGAGAGAACAGGGTCTGAACGCATTTCCTTGCAGACGGTAAATCCATCCATACCCGGCATAACAACATCGAGCAACACCAGGTCTGGAATTCGACGTCTGGCAAGCTGTAACCCCTGAACACCAGAACTGGCAAGCGTTACCTTGTAGTTCTCACGCCTGAGACATCGCTCAATGGTAAGAGCCACATTGTCATCGTCTTCTACTACCAGAATATTCGCATTTTCCATAAATGCTCTTCGTTCCAATGCCAATTACCGGAACTCACATAACATCATTGACGATAGACGAAAGTGAATTTGACTACATAAATAAATTGTAACGCGATTCACAGCAATTTGGTTACAATTTATATACCAATGTTACACCAAAACCCTCCTCCGTAAAAGCCTCTCTCAGAGCCTGAGATTTTACATGACGATAAAAAAAACCAGCCCCACAGTGAGAACTGGTTTGTTGATTCAGCAATAATAAAAAACCACGAAACAATGATGAAGTTGGAATTTAAGGCCAATCGATCATCCGATGGTGGCCGAATCAATAATCCCCACGATGACAGATATGACGCAGGCATCTGGGTTGTTCATCACTTGCCGGGCTCCACCACCTTCTCGATTAACCAGCACGGTGTCGCCAATACCCGCGTGAGTGTTATCTAACGCAATAAAATCCTCTTCTGCAAGATCACCTTCTGTGATAAGCGGTTGCACCACCAGCAGCCTTCGATTTTTATAGTGCGGGTGACTGATGGTGATAACCACTGTACCAGTGACTTTTCCTATGATCATAAGCCGTCCTACGAATAATGATTAATCCCTGTTTTCATGACCAGGTCAAATTCACCATCCGGTTTAACCTTTAGCTCATCCACAATGCCCACCAGGGCTAAATCAACCGGCACAAATTTGATCTCGGGCATGGCAAGAGCAGCTTCACGCGATCGAACCATGACACACAGATCTCCCGGTCCTGCCTGCACCACATCCACCGCCACCTGTACCCCCCCAACTGGTTCCAGTTTACGGTTAAGCGGTTGGACCACAAGCAATTTCAATCCTTCCGTTCCCGGATATTTTACTGTGGCCACAGCAGTGCCCTTAACCCGCCCAAGTAGCATAATCTATTTAACTCCCACGTTATTCAGCACCCGGGTGATGATTGTCTCGAGTAGCGCGTCATCGATCTGATTTCCCAGTCTTGCTTTTACTGAATCACGAATGCGCTGGCGCAAGTCCGTTTCGCTCGAGTGATCGTGATCACAACATGAACAGGATTCAGTCACGCTTGCTTTTGGTTGCGAAAGATATGGGCGAACAGGGGCAGCGGGTGGCAATTGGTGTGGCTGCAAGAGCTTAAGGCCCAAGCGTTCTGCTTTTTCATAAGCCAGTTCCGTTAGCACAACATCGCTGGTCATTTCAAGAGTCATCTGGCCGCGCTTGACCATGTCTTCTATGTCGCGTTCGGTAAAAAATTGTTTCGCCATAAACCTCTCCAATCTAGAACGGATAGTCCGTTCCAATTAACCGCGGATTCCTTCGAGGTTTTCCAAAGCCGCTACAGCGGCGTTTTTGGCGGTGACGATCTCTGCTTCACTGCCTGCCAACCACATCCTGCCAAATCTACCTACTGAAGAAATGTGGATTAACTTGATGTTGGCCTTTTTTTCCGCTTCGTTGACAGCATAATTAATGTAGGCAGCAGGAGCACATTCGAGAACCAGCATGGTCTCACCGGGAACAATCATGCTGCCACGTCTGAAACGGTTAATCAGCTGTGTCTGGTAAGGATCAATGCGTGTGATCACCTGAGTGGAAACAACTTCCGGTTTGATGCGATCTTCCATTTTCATTCCCAGCCTGTCGAGCACAACCTGTCCGGCCTCGAGAACAGCTGCCTGGTTAAGCGAATGAACTTCAAACATGCCGAACTCTCGTTCAACGATCTGTGCACCAGGTCTGGATTCGGTGGCTTTGACTGCTATGTCGACTACGCGAAATACTTCGTTCCCCGGAGCCATTTCGACGTATAAAGCTGCCATCCCTTCCACAGGTAGATCACCCTGGGTGATCGTTCCAACAAAAGCGGCATATTGTGCCTGCATACGGTCGATAAAACAATAACAACGTAGTGAAAACTCTTCAGCCATTCGGCCTCCTTTACTTACTCTGCGTGGTCGTGTAATGCAATTCCGATTGGTGTGATGAACAACGGGTGTGCTGGAACCCTTGTAGGGATCCCGGTTATCTCTTCGATTACCTCACCCATTCCTGGAAAGAGCGCTGTGCCTCCTACCATGGTTATCTGTTGAACGTCATACCCACGGGTATGCCTTTCAACGATGGTGCCCACTTTTTCCATTACGGGCCGCACAATTGGAAACAGCCTGGCCTGTTCAGATGGTGTTCGTTTCAACACTTCTGCGTCTTCAAAGCTTAAACCCGTTGCCCCGGCAATCACCAGCGAAAAATGTGTTCCGCCTGTCGGTTCGTCAGCAGTGTAGACCACGTGACCATCTTTTAAGATCGATATGCCTGTTGTTCCACCACCCACGTCAACGATCGCCCCATCTTTCAGTTGCAACACATGATTCGCTGCAGTGGGCTCATCGATTAAATATTGACAGGTCATGTCTGCAGCTTCAACCACATTGGCGGTGGCTCTAACCTCGGCCTTTGCCACACCTGGCGGGTAAGCGGAAGCGGCATGGGTGATTTTCCTGCCAAGACGCGTTTCCAGTCGGTTTTTTAACGAACGCAAAAGGTCGACGGCCCCGAAGTAATCTACCACCAGACCATCTCGAACCACCTGGGCAAATTGATATTCTCCGGCCAGCAGGTTTCCATTGGAATCCAGAGCCACAATCACGGTGTAAGCCGTGCCAAGATCCACTCCAACCCTCAACGGGCCTTCAGGAATGGTATCGAGCACGGGGGCCATCCCGTCAGGGTTAAGATGGATGAGATGTTCGGCACGTGAAAGCCAACCTTCCGGGTCAGCTCCCGCGGTTTTAACGAAAACTGCATCCACGAGGGTAATCCGCGTTATTTCTTGGCTTCAGCAGAGCGGCCGCCGATGCTTCCCTTGGTATACTGCGGCAGGATCATCTCAACATCCTGGTGCGGGCGTGGAATCACATGCACAGAAACCAGTTCGCCCACACGTTTTGCCGCCGCTGCGCCGGCATCGGTTGCGGCTTTTACCGCACCCACATCGCCACGCACCATAACGGTCACAAAACCTCCGCCCACATACTCTGACCCGATCAAAACAACGTTGGCTGCCTTGACCATCGCGTCAGCAGCTTCGACTGCGCCGACCAGTCCTCGGGTTTCAACCATTCCCAGCGCGATCAATCCTGTATCTAATGCCATTTTTCGTTCCTTTCTTCAGTTTACTTAATCTGATTGTTTGATTTTGAGAATTTCTTCTACAACACTTCGCACAACCGCTTCAATCTCGCTGGCAGAAAGCATTAATTTCTCATTGCCAGCAGTTAATGCGGCAGGCGGAGGAGCAGACAATTCATAGGCTAAACGTTTTACATTAAACAAATGATAGGTGGTGATGTTATCTCCAGTGATCGAACCACCGACCCCACCCGCTCCGAGGGTAAGCGAGGGCATTAAACCGGTGGTTAACCCAATAGCACCCAGCGTGGACATGGTATTAACCGTGATGCGAAATACAGGTTTTTCCAACCCAAATGCCATGATGACCTTTTCGTCGGTAGCATGGATCACCAGACTGTGACCCCGTCCGCCAAATTGAATCAATTCAATGCAACGGTCACACCCGGCCTCCCATCCGTCTTCTTCATACCAGCCGAGCACAGTGGTCAGTTTTTCACGCGAAAGGGGTTCTTCTTTGCCCACCCGACTTAACCGGGCGACCAGCACCCGTGTTCCAGCAGGAACCTCAAAACCGGCCAGGGCAGCCAGATATGTGGCTGGTTTTCCTACCGTGGCAGGGATCATGCCGCCTTCGGGAGTAAAAAGGATCTGACGCAGCAGCCCGGCCTGATGGTCATCTACAAAATAAGCACCTTCCTGTTCCATCTTGCGCTTCAATTGAGCGGCAATCGGTTTATCAGCCACCACAGATTGCTCTGAAGCACAGATGGTAGAGCAATCAAACGATTTGCTTGCCACGATATACCGGGCAGCCTGTTCGATATCTGCGGAGCGGTCCACATATACAGGCACATTGCCCGGTCCCACGCCGTACGCCGGTTTGCCTGTGGAATGTGCCGCGCGCACCATGGGTGTTCCGCCGGTAGCCAGAATCAGGGCCACATATTTATGATTCATCAGTTCCTGTGTGCCCTGCAGGCTCACGTGACGCATACAAGAGATCAGTCCACGGGGTGCGCCGTTTTCTTCAGCCACTTTGGCCAGCAACGCTGCGGTCTCGTTGCAGCACTGCACAGCAGAAGGGTGCGGAGCAATGACAATGGCATCTCTGGCTTTTACCGAAATAAGGGTTTTATAGATCACGGTTGAGGTGGGGTTCGTGCTTGGTGTCAACGCAGCGATGACTCCCATTGGCCAGGCGATCTCGTAAATTCGTTTTTGATCGTCGCGTCCGATCACACCCACCGTTTTAATATCCTTGATGCTTTGCCAAACCGCTTTTGCAGCAAATTCATTTTTCAAACGTTTATGATCAGCCACGCCATAACCGGTTTCTTCATGCGCCATTCTGCCAAGGCGATCTGCAGCATTGAACGCTGCTTCAGCCATGGCGCTGCACACCCGGTCAACCTGTTCCTGCGACGCCTTCGCCCAGATTTTCCAGGCATCGAACGCCTGGCCGGCCAGTTCGCGCGCTTCTTGTATAGAAACCAGGTCCTGATCAAAATTACTCATAGATCATCAACTCTTTCTGAAAGTCACCGTTCCATCGACTTCAAGAGAATCGATCATAGCCATGATCACCGCGTCAACAGGCGTGTCTTTTGTAATCGAGGTTTGACGTGCGCTGGAACCCGCAGCCGTCAACACCAGGTCGCCCACCCCTGCGTCCACCGTGTCAATCGCAACAAAAGGCTTTCCTACAGCGTTGCCAAACTCATCTGTCTGTCTGACAATGAGCAGCTTTCGGCCGGTCAATTTTTCATCTTTCACGGTTGAGACAGTCGTACCAATTACACGCGCAATAAGCATATTACCCTCCGCTTAGTAGCCCCTGGTTGCTGTGGGTGCAGCCGTTTTTTCGTTAGCGGGTGTGGCCTGGATAATCTTCACCCCGGCGCTGGCACCAATTCGTGTAGCACCTGCAGCGACCATTGCCTCCGCTTCTTCATGGGTATGGATTCCGCCCGATGCTTTAACACCCAGAGCAGGTCCCACCGTTCGGCGCATCAGTTCAACATCATGCACAGTAGCACCACCCCCCGAAAACCCTGTTGACGTTTTCACAAAATCTGCTCCCGCTTCTTTTGCCAGCAAACACGCCACCACTTTTTCTTCGTCAGTGAGCAGGGCAGTCTCAATAATGACCTTCACCAGTGCATTGGCAGCATGAGCCACTTCCACCACCCCGCGGATATCGCGCGCAACCAGTTCAGTTTCACCGGCTTTTAAAGCACCAATATTGATCACCATATCGATCTCGGTTGCGCCGTTTTCCAGCGCATTGCGCGCCTCAAACGCTTTTACTTCAGGTGAAGTTGCTCCCAGCGGAAAACCAATTACCGTACATACTTTTACATCTGAATCGCGCAGCAGATCGGCGCAAAGTTTGACATGGGTTGGATTAACACACACCGAGGCAAAATGGTATTTGCGCGCCTCAAAGCATAATTGCGCAATCTTGTCACTCGTCGCATCCGGTTTAAGCAGCGTGTGATCGATCATACTGGCCAGCGAACGGTCTTCAGGAATGACGCCGACCGTAGAGGTTAATCGTTCCGCTCCTGCGCTGACCACGTGACCTGCGTTGTCAAAACAGGTTTTCACTTTCACACCGTTGGCCACTTCAACCACACAGGTGGCACCCTGCGGATTTTTATTTTTTTCTTCCTCTTCAATCATCGCGAGCAGAACCTCGCGAGTGATGATCTCTACCAGTGTTTCAATTGTATTCATATCAGGAGTCATGAGGCTTTTCCATCCTTGAGAAATGTCTTCTCGATCGCCATGATCTTATCCACCCGTTTGGCATGCCGGCCGCCCCCAAATTCGGTAGTCAACCAGGTGGAAAGGATCTGTTTGGCCAGATTTACACCAATCAAACCTGCACCCAGGGTGAGCACGTTGGCATCATTGTGTTCCCGGCTGTTGACCGCTGTGGAGTGGTCGTAACACAGAGCTGCCCGAATGCCGGGCACCTTGTTGGCAGCCATGCAAGACCCAATTCCCGCTCCATCGATGATGACACCCCGCCAGGCCTTGCCTTCAGAAACCAGCCGGGCGACAGCGAGCGCGAAATCAGGATAATCGACCGCGTCTTTCGTATGGGTGCCACAGTCGATCACTTCATAACCAGAATCGGTTAACTCTTTAACTAGGATATTTTTAAGATCAACGCCTCCGTGATCAGTGCCAATTGCCACGGTTTTCTTTTCAGGTACAACAGGGATTTGGGTTGAAGAAACCGCCGCAGGAACTGGAGCGGTGACTGCAGTTGTGGAAGATGTGAGGCCAAGCGTCTGGTTGACGACTCTCACCACAATGTCATGGATATCTTTATCTGAGATTTGGCTCATCGATCAAAGAACTCCATACTTGACGAACGTTCAAAATTGTCGGATAATGTAACTGGTAGTGACCACATTACCAGTGCCTAAAAATATCATACCACTTAAAAATCAAATGTCAAGAACGATCGATCCGTTTGACGCTGTTCCAAAATATTATCAATTGGCCGCCATTCTCAGGCAAAAAATTGAAGATGGCGATTGGAAACCGCGCACCCCTATCCCTTCCGAGCGGCAACTCGAGGTACTTTACAACATCAGCCGCACCACCATTCGCGAAGCCATTGACAATCTCGTGCAGCAAGGATACCTCTACCGTGAACATGGTCGCGGCACCTTTGTCTCGCCGCATAAATTACAAAAGGGATTGATGGAACTGACCAGCTTCTCAGAAGATCTGGCCAAACGCGGCATTCAACCCGGGCAGATCATCCGCAGGCTCGAACGAATGGTGCCCCCTCCCAAGATCTTGCAGCGCCTTGAGCTGCCCGCCGGGTCAAGCGTGTTGTGTATCGACCGTGTCAGGCTTGGAAACGGCATCCCCATCGGGCTGCAAACCTCTTACCTCGCTCTACATGACAACCAGGTGATCACCGAAAGTGAAATGAACGAATCTGGTTCACTTTACCATATTCTACAGGAAAAATTCAATATCATTCCCACAGAAGCAGATGAGACACTTGAAGTAACTCTGGCAACGCCACAGGAGGCGCAGCTGCTTGAAATTACCCCCGGGGCGCCGCTATTGCTCAGCGAACGCGTCTTGTTTTCACAGTACCGCAAACCGGTTGAATTTGTGAAAATCCTCTATCGCGGTGACCGCTACCGCTACTTTGTTCACCTGAAACGATAAAGAGGATGCCTTCTGGCATCCTCTCTACATCCGAAATCTGGCGGGTCATCTTTCAGCTGACTTTTCAGGTACAAAATAAGTGAAGAAATCGCGCCCCGGAGCTCTGGCTGTGTGCAATTCCATGATTCCTTCCGGATATACTGCCTTGAGAGCAGCCAGCCCGACTTCGTCGTCTGTCTTGACGAAGAACAACTTTGAGCGTGGCTCTTCAAGGGTTGCGCTCAGATCTTCAGGCCATATCTGGTAATCTTTACCAATATAACCCGCGTTCATTGCCACCAGTCGGGTGTCAACCCAGTGAGCCTTGGCCACCACATAGACCGTATCTTCGCTACCGATGGAACCGATATAATTCCGCGCGATCCCTCCCATCTGCCGTGTATTCCAGGTTGAATTGATGTATTGGGTGTTGTATTGGTTGAATACCAGATCAAAGTTTTGCCGGGCAGAAAGGAAGACCAGGAGCAGCCCCGCGAGGATCACCCCCAATTTTCCGCTTCGGGTTTTTGAATATTTCCACAGGCTTGACAACAATCGTTCTAACGCAATCGCACACATCAGAATGATCGGGATCACAGCGCCACCAGCCCGGCTGAGTGATGGATTTTCAATCGGAAAAGCCAGCGCGAGGATCGATGGCAGCATGAGCACCGGGATGGAGTGCAGAAGGAAGAGATACTGCCAATCTCTGTGTTTTACCCACGAGAAGATGAGCAACACGGTACCCAGCAGGTAAAGCACCGCGCTCACCAGGTCTAATGCTGGTCGCTCGGTGACAGAAATGACCCAGGTATTGCCATCTCTCCAGAATGGCATCACGATGGCATTCCACAAATTTTTCATGAACACCATGAATACTGGCCCGTTGATGGGTTGCTCCACACCGGTCATACGGGTGAGCGTTCGCATGCCAATTAGATCGGGGTATTGGAGGGCAAAGCGTAACAGGGGTAATGCCGTAATGACAGCGAATAACACCAGTATGCCAAAGTCAGCCAGGATTCTGCTGAATGCAGCCTGGTTTTTTAACCGAACCAGATAGATGAGGACACAAAGGACAACCACAAAAGGCATGATCCTGAAAGCGCTGTACCCCATTAATCCTAAACCAAGAAGTGCTCCGGCCAGGATGAGGTCATTGCGCCGCTGAGTGCGCAGCCCTCTCAACAGGTAGAACAATACCGGGGCGACAAAAACTGGAGTGAGTACCAGACGCATCCCCACCCTGGCCAGGATGTTCGTCCATGCGGCCATCCCTAACAGCAGCATCGAAAAAAGCCCTGTCCAGCGGTTTCCAACTTCCTTGCCCAGCCGGTAAACATAGACAAGCGAGAGTAGAAAAGCCAGCGCCATTCCAAACTTTAACGTGGTGAAGTTTAGATCCATGCCAACGACTTTGACCAGGAAAGCAGTCAGGTAAAACTGGATCGGCTCACGTCCGGCATTCCGCGTGAAAAAGATCGGGCTGCTACCATTCAACACGTCTTGAACATCCAGTATTTTTTCGGCGTGGTCGCTCGTCATATCCAGTGGAATGGTATCCAGTTGATTCAGGTGGAAGTATGCCGAAAGGCAGAACACAGCGAAAACCAGCAAACCCCAGTAGGAGAAACGAATCTTGACCTCGGGTTGACGCGCGAATCTGGCAAAGCGATCTCTTAATGGAATTACTCCAGACTGTGGTTCGTGCTGCCAGAATGCGGCCATCGCTGCCGCAAAGGTTATGATCCATAACAAGATGTTAAAAGCATTGAATTGATTATTGCTGAAAGCGATATATGTGATGATCAACAACGGGACGAGTGCATACAATGGGCTTTTACGCACGCTGCTTTGCCCTACCGCTGAGATTTCAACCCCACGAGGGCAACGAGCCGTTTGCCATTCATTTTTCCAAAGGGCATAGATCAACATACAGAATGCAGCAAAATAGAATACAATGCCCATCACCGGGTCAGATTGCACTGGTTCAAAATTGCGCTGACCAACCAGCGCCAATCCCACGGCCAGAATCGAGCGCCAGGGAACCCCGCCGATGAATTGATTCCTGCGTGAATGTTCTTCGGATCTTTCTTCAATGTTCTTTTCTACATCGTCCTTCACCGCAGTTTCAGAAAGAATATCAGCGGGCTGCTGTCTGAACAGTGCCTTGAGAGTTAATTTTTCTTTTAAATAATCCAGAAGGCTGGGTTCATCCATACTTTTACCTCAAAGATGTCTTTTTGCGGGCAATATAAAAGGTATAGGCGCCATTTTCCTGAATTGCGTTTTCGTTGTACGCAGAGGTTGTGATCATACGAGTGAAAACCAGGTTCCACCGCCGCGAAACGAGGATCCACTTTCCAAATAAACGGCGGCAGATCAATGACGGTAAACCCAGGTAGTGTCCCCATTCCAGCACGCGCAATGCTCGCGGTGAGAAATAATGCCACCAGTCGACAACCTCAAACCCTGCGGCTTCAAGCCGCTGCTTCCAAACCACAGAATCATCGCAATGGTAGTGTCGAGATATGCGGTTAAAGAACCTGCGGTAAAGATTTCCAAGAAAGTGTAGGTGGATTTGGTCAAAAAATCGGCCAATCGAGAGTGTCTTTAAGAATTGATGGTTTGGTACACAAAAAACAAATGGAGCTCCCGGCTGCAAGACACGCGCTAATTCAGTTAGAACCGGTTCAAGATCAGCAATATGCTCCAGCACCGAGTTGCTTACCGCGCTGGCAAAAAATTGGTCAGGGTAAGGAATGGAACTGCCGCTTCCTTCCAGAAGCTTTTGATAAGCCTTGCGTTTCTCGGCTTCCTTTAGGGGTTCGCGCCACGGATCAATTCCTACCTCCAATTTTCGATTGAACGCGAGAGAAGCAAAATGTCCATCTCCACATCCCAGATCAAGCGTGGGGGCAGGAAGATCAATATTTTCGTAAAAACGCGCTTCCACAGCCCGCAGAACACCGCGAAAATATGGCAGCGAGGAGATTTGAAGCCAGAGATGGTCTTTTTTGGCATCTCGTGCTTCGATTGGGATATGTCGATGAAGAGTCATGCAAATACCTCGATGAATCCGACTCCCCCGGATAGTTTAAACTCATCACTCTTGCGTCTCAACTGATTTTTAAGAGTGGTAAATCCAGGGTTTTCTGCGCCAATTATAAACTGAAACGAAGCCCATCCATCTTGAAACAAAACCCGGTTCCATAGCGAACCGGGTATCATTTCACACCTGAAACTTCGTCCTTTACTTTGAGGTCATTTGGGTCAATGCCTGCAGCAGGGTATTGGCAACAATGGCTCCTGATTGGGCGTGGTAATCAGAGTCACTCACCCGGCTGGTGGAAACCACTGCATTCAGAATTGCATCCAAATCACTGCTGCCAGCTTGCTTTGCTTCTACGTAACTCATACCGGCTTTCAACAAGGTATTGATATCAATCTTGGATGCGCTCTTGCCAGTGCTCTTGGTTGCGGTGGTTCCAGTCAGACCACCTAACAGCGACCCCAAAAGATCTGTCCCCGCATCAGTTGATGGTTTCGTAGCCAATGTTGAAGTGGGTACTTTCTTCTGTGCGCCCAACAGCGCCTGGATTAACGTCATGGCTGTATTGGTAGTGACTGCCTTCTTTCCCTGCAGTTTCGCAGATGCATCAGAGAGACCCTCTGCATACAATTTAGCTGATCCGCTCTTGGTCTTCGCTCGCAGCAGTTCACTGGCATAAGCCAGTTGATCAGCAGGCGCAGCTGAACTCTTTTCTTTCATTGCCTGGGTGATCACTTCAAAAATCTCCACCATGTTGTCACCATGATCGTGATTGTATGTATCTGCCTGATTCAATGTACTTTGATTTTGTGCAAGGGCATTCACAACAGTGCCAAATAATTGTGCTAAATCAACAGTTTGAGTTGCCATTCTTTTTCTCCTTCACCTTTTATTGTTTAATTATAGGTCACAATGCGTTGACACACAAATTTTCTTGTGATAATCTATATTATCTCAATAATTGAGTATTCAATCTATGACAGAAAATAATTTCAATTTATCTGCAACAGAGTACGCGCTTCTTGGCTTTCTCTATCACAAGCCAGTTCACGGTTATGAGCTCCACAAGCAAATCACCGACCCTGATAGCGTTGGTATGATCTGGGGATTGAAATTGTCAAACATGTACGCCCAGCTCGATAAACTGGACCGCATGGGATTGATCAAAGGCAAACTCCAATCCAATGAACAGCGCCCTGCCCGCATGGAATATGCTTTAACCGCCCAAGGGAAATCACTTTTCAATGGCTGGTTGTTCGAACCTGTCAAACATCCACGTGAATTCCGCCATGAATTTATGGTCAAGTTGTACTTTCTCCAGCAATACCAGCCTGATCGTGTGACCACGCTTCTGGATACCCAATTAGCAGAATGTCAACGTTGGTTGGAAACCACACAAGAAAAGATGTCTCGAGAAACCGGGCCCGCGTCATTTCAAACAGAAATTTATCAATTCCGCATTTCTCAGATCCAGTCCATGATCGACTGGATCCAATGGCTAAAACGTCAGATTACAAATGAATGATTTTGAGGAAAGTTATGAAAAAAACCATCTATGCAATTTTTGCGCTCATTCTTGTTACCGGATTACTGGCCGGGTGCGGTACACCCACCCCTGCTACCGCGCCTGCAGCAACCAATGTTCCTGAAACCACAACGGTAGAACCCGTTGTAACCACCGAAGCGCCGGCGACAGAAGTGCCGGTGATTTCAGTGACCGACGCCCTGGGAAGAACGGTTGAATTCGAAGAACTTCCCTCGCGGATCGCCATTGTTGGAAAAGCAGCTTTCATGCTCCTGGATGCCGCGTTCCTCTTCCCCGAAGCTGTGGAACGCATCACCGGGTACGAGCTCCGTGCACAGACAGGTCTAGATTTTATTAACACCGCCTTCCCTCGGTCAAGAACCATGACGGTTTTGAATACAGATGCAACCGCGGAACAGATCGCGCCGTTAAACCCCGATCTGGTGATGATGAAATCTTACCTGAAGGATGGGCTTGGCGCTCAAATCGAAGAGATCGGCATTAAGGTCGTCTACCTCGATCTCGAAACGCCCGAAGCAATGGCCAACGACATCCGCACTCTTGGTCAGGTATTTGGCGATAGTGAACGGGCTGAGCAGCTCGTCAACCTCTATGACCAGGCAGTAAAAAAGATCACGGATGTCACCTCCACCCTCTCAGATGACCAGAAACCCTCTGTATTGATGCTGCAATATTCCGACAAGGGCGGGGAAATCGCATTTAAAGTACCGCCTGCGGAGTGGATTCAGACAGGTATCGTAGAAATGGCCGGTGGCAAACCGGTTTGGACGGATACCCCCACAGACGGCTGGACGGTGATTACTCTTGAACAGATTGCCGCCTGGAACCCTGATGTAATCCTGGTGGTGGATTACAAAGGGAAAGCTCTCGAAGCTATTACCTCACTAAAACAAGATAATAAATGGGCTTTGCTGGATGCAGTAAAGAATGGCAAAATCTACGCTTTCCCGCTGGATTTCCAGAGCTGGGATCAGGCGGATACGCGCTGGATCTTGGGCCTGACCTGGACAGCCAAAAAACTGCACCCAGATCTTTTTAGCAACATTTCGATGGCAGAAGAGATCAGGTATTTCTATTCGGGTTTCTACAACCTTAGTGATAGTGAAATCAATCAAACCATCTTACCTCTGGTAAGAGGTGACCTGTAATGATTCATTGAACGGGGTGGTCCTGCAATCCACCCCGTTCTTAATCTTTTTTCATCGTGAAAAACCAAAAGACAATTACCAATCTCGTTCTGATTATTCTACCTTTGCTGGTTTTGGGAATCTCGTTATTTGCAGGCCGGTACCCGAAACCACTCTTTATGCCTTTTTCTGTTCTTACCAGTGATGAGCTGGCACAGAAACTGGTCTTTAATCTAAGATTGCCGCGCCTGATCACCGCTGCTCTGCTTGGAGCATCTCTTGCCGCAGCCGGTGGAGTGATGCAAATGCTGTTTCGTAACCCTCTGGTAGAACCTGGCTTTCTAGGGGTGACTCAGGGAGCAGGATTCGGTGCCGCTTTCAGTATCCTCTGGATTTCTACCTCTCCATTGATTATTGAACTCAACGCCGCGGCATTTGCCGTTCTTGGCCTGATACTCTCCTATTTCATAGCCCGCAAAATCCGCTTTGGCGGATGGGTCTTACGATTGGTTCTTTCTGGCATTGCTGTTTCTGCCCTTTTTTCCGCCGGGCTTGGCATCTTGAAATACATGGCTGATCCAACCTCCGAACTGCCTGAGATCGTTTTCTGGCTGCTCGGCGGTTTGTATTCCGTAACCTGGGAAGACCTTTATTACATCCTTCCGGTTGTCGTGATTGGATTAACAATCATCTTTCTCATGCGCTGGCGTTTGAATTTACTTTCGCTCAGCGACGAAACCGCTTTTTCTCTGGGCGTATCTGTGGGGCGTGAAAGAACACTGTTGATCGCGGCCAGCGTAGCCATAACCGCCGTTGTTGTCTCGGTGGCCGGAATTGTTGGCTGGATTGGTTTGATCATTCCGCATATATCTCGCCGGCTCACAGGCGCCAACGCAGCAGATTTTATTCCAGTCAGCATGTCCGTCGGTGCAATATTCGCCATGCTCTGTGACGATCTGGCAAGGGTGTTAACCACAGGAGAGATCCCCCTAGGGATCATCACTTCGCTGATCGGTGCCGGTATCTTTCTGGTGATGATGACCAGCAGGAAAGTGAGCATCACAAAATGAGCAGCGGTATCCTCACGGTCAATTCCATCTCTTATACTTATCACCCTGAACGCCCAGAGGCCGTTAAACAGGTCAGTTTCGAAATCCTTTCAGAAACGGTAACCGCCATCATCGGACCCAACGGCGCTGGAAAGACCACCCTGCTCCACCTGATGCTGGGATTGATGAAACCTGTTACCGGATCGATTTTTATAGAAGACGTGCCAATCAGCAAGTACACCAGGCGCGAGTTAAGTCAGTGGATTGGATTGGTGCCACAATCGGAATACATTCCGTTTGAATATACCGTCCTTGAATACGTGCTGTTGGGTAGGGCGCCATACCTCGGCCCGCTGGACCTTCCTGGAAGGGATGATGTGCAAATCGCGCTCGAATCGCTCGCAGAAATTGGTATCGCCCACCTTGAAAAAAGACCTGTGCCAGCCTTAAGTGGTGGTGAACTGCAATTAGCCATGCTCGCCAGGGCGTTATGCCAGAAACCGCGCATCATGCTTCTCGATGAGCCCACTTCTCATCTTGACCTCAGCAACCGTAATACCACTTTGCGTATTCTTAACCGACTGCGAAATAATGGAACCACCATTATTTTCAGCACGCATGACCCTGAAGCCGCCGCACTCATTGCCGACCACCTGGTTTTAATGCGCAACGGGCAGGTATTGGATGCCGGAACACTTGATGATACTTTCACCAAAGAAAAACTAAGTTTAACTTACGGAACACCGGTCGAGGTCGTGAATATAGACGGAATGCGTGTGGTCCGATCGATGGAGCGATTATCGTGAGTGAATATCAGGGAAGAATTATTCTCCTTAGTGGAGAATTTGAAAATGGAAAAACCACCCTGTGCCTCAAGCTCCTTGAAACAGCACAGACAAGCGGTTATTCCACAAAAGGGGTGATCTGTCCGCCGGTATATGAAAATGAAATCAAAACCGGAATCGACGTTTTAAACGTTGAATCTCGTGAGCAGCGTCATCTCGCCATCTTGCGCGGTTCAGCGATTGATGGCATCTATACCACCAGATGGCTTTTCGACCAGGAATCAATCAAGTGGGGGAATGAGATCCTTCTGAAAGCCGTTCCGTGCGACCTGTTGCTTGTCGATGAGTTGGGTCCGCTCGAATTCGAACGCGGTGAAGGCTGGCAGAATGGGTTGAGGGCTGTTGATTCACGAGCCTTTCATATGACCGTGGCTGTCATCCGTCCGCGGCTGATGGATATCGCTCTGCAGCGCTGGCCAGACGCTCAGGTGGTAACCTTAACCCGTGAAAACCGTGAAGAAATCTTGACTCAGCTGGTGAAAGAACTTCAAACAACCTTGAACAAATGATGAAATCCCTCGAATCATTGCGACCAAAATCATTAATTCTCGTATTAAAGACATGGATATCATTCAAAGATCACTCAAATTCGTTAAACGTCTACGCAAGCCCTCGTGTGTTGGTCTGGCACTGAGCGGTGGTTCAACCTATGGCGCAGCACACGTTGGGGTGCTGCAAGTTCTGGAAGGAGCCGGTATCAAGCCAGATGTGGTTGCAGGAACAAGCGCAGGTGCGCTTGTGGGCGCAGCATATTGCGCCGGTGTACCCCTCCCTGAGATCGAACGCCTTTTTAACACCATTGATTGGCCTTCATTGATTCGTATCTCTCTAAAAAAGCCCCTTTCGATTTTCGATACCCAACCAATGGAAAACTTTTTAAAACAGGCCATCGGAGATATTGAGTTCAAAGATCTCAAAATTCCATTTGCCGCCATTGCATGTGATATCAATACCGGTGAAAAGATTATTCTTGACCACGGACCGTTGGCTCAGGCGGTTAGAGCCAGCGCAGCCATTCCAGGCCTGTTTTCTCCAGTGACAATTGAAGGCCGTATCCTGGTAGATGGTGGAATTGTGGATAACCTGCCCGTAAGTCAAGTGAGAGCTATGGGTGCAAAATATGTGATCGCCAGTGACGTTTCAAAACGCGGCAGGATTAATAAAAACCCTGAGAACCCGATTGATGTTGTCATGGCCATGATCTATATAATGCAGGCGCGCGCAGCTCTTGTCAGTGAAGATGCATGTGATTGTTATATCCGGCCCCAGGTATCACAATACTCTTCGTGGGGATTTAGTGAAGTGGAAAAAATGCATGATGCCGGCGTCGAAGCAGCCGAAAAGGTCATATTAAAACTCAAGAAAGACTTGCATTTATAACCATATGCTGACACAAACAGCCTGTGATCTGCATGCACAGGCTGTTTTTTTCATGTCGCCTAATTGGAACAAGACTATAATAATCAAATCCAATTCATCTCAACATCACCTTTTCAACCAAATAAAGGTCAAAGCCCATGACGAATACCACCACCCCAAGGACCAAAGCAATCATTCCTAAAGTGATTAACTTCTTCAATTTGAAGAAAAGCATGGTGGCAGTCTTACTCATGATCATCTTGATCGGAATGGGTGAATGGATGGCTGACCGCTTCATGCCCCTTTACATCAGAGCACTGGGGGGCGGTCTTGAAGTGATAGGTGTGTTGAGCGGCATGAAGAACCTGCTGGGAGCCCTGTATTCATTCCCCGCTGGTTACCTCAGTGAACGCCTCGGGCACAAAAAAGCGCTTTTGATTTTCAATTTGATTGCGCTTGTAGGATATAGCATTGTAATCATCTTTCAGAGCTGGGCGGCTGTGCTGGTAGGAGCTTTCTTCTTCATGGCGTGGTCTTCTGTTTCACTGCCAGCCACCATGAGCCTTGTTTCCACGGTAATGCCCGCCAATAAACGCACCATGGGGGTATCACTGCTTTCGATCACCAAACGCATTCCCAAAGCGCTTGGCCCGGTGATTGGCGGTCTGCTGATTGGTATCTATGGAGAAATCCAAGGCATCCGCTATGCATTCATGATCGCCTTCGTTCTGGGTGTGATCGCCATCTTTGTGCAGCAAAATCTGATCAAAGATGAACCACCTGCGAAAGACGAGACCATTCGTAATCCCTTCGCGATGTTCCGGCTTCTCAACCGCGACCTGCGAAATATGCTCATTTCAGATATCATCATTCGCTTCTGTGAACAAATTCCTGACATGCTTGTGGTCATGTGGGTGGTTGAACTTAACCATATCAGCGAGTTTAATTTTGGTTTGCTCTCCACGGTTGAAATGGTTACCGCTGTGCTGTGCTACATCCCTGTCGCATACCTGGCAGACAAAACCTCCAAAAAACCCTTTGTCGTGATGACCTTTGGGTTCTTTACGCTCTTTCCGCTGGTGTTGCTCTTTTCTCATAACATGCCCATGCTGATCCTGGCTTTTATCGTTCGCGGGCTGAAAGAGTTTGGTGAACCCACACGCAAGGCCCTGATCATGGATCTGGCCCCTGAAGGTAAGAAGGCGGCGGTATTCGGAGTGTATTATCTGATTCGTGATGTGATTGTCAGTGCAGCAGCCTTTGGCGGTGTTTTCCTCTGGGCAATCAAACCAGAAATCAACCTGCTTACCGCTTTTGGTTTTGGAGTGATCGGCACAGTCTTTTTCGCAATTTTTGGCCGGGATCTAAAAACTGATCCTGCCAAACCCGCATGATCAGATCACTTTTCGATATACTCTCGTATCATCAAGATTTAAGGTGCAGCCATGAAATTAGATTTGATCGATATCAACAGCTTTGTTTCACGATCTTTCTCAATTTGGAAAGATAATTGGATGCTGCTAACTTCAGGAAGTTTTGAAGAAAAGAAATTCAATTGCATGACCATTTCTTGGGGCAGCATGGGCATCATGTGGAATAAACCCTTCGCGCAGGTGGCAGTGCGTCCAACCCGTTACACATTCCAATTCATCAACGAATATCCTGATTTCACATTGTGTGTCTTTCCTGAAGAGTTCAGACCGCAGTTGCAGGAACTTGGATCGCGGTCAGGCCGGTCGATGGATAAGGTCTTCCAATCAGGTCTCACACCTGTGAAGGCCGTAGAAACTGCGGCGCCTGTTTATGAAGAAGCTGAATTGGTCATCGAATGCCGCAAGATTTACTGGCAAGATTACGATCCGGATCATTTTTTGGATACACAGATCAACACCCATTACAAAGATAACGATTATCATCGGATATTTTTTGGTGAAATCCTGTCAATCAGGGGTGTGCCGCAATATCATTTGTGATGAATAAATCAAAATGGATGGTTCAGGAACTCTGACCATCCATTTCTCAATTCCCCCTGCAGCGAAGAACTGGCGCTCCCTTAAGAAAGGGAAGACGGAAAGTTATAAAGGTATATCGCTTTCCTTATCGAATAATTCCACAAAAGTTGAAACCACTTCGGGGTCGTACATTGCACCCGAATTTTTCTTGATTTCTGTAATTGCCTCGTCATGCGTCCGAGCTTTTCGATATGGTCTGCCCTCCGTCATGGCTGTATAAGAATCAACGACCGCCAGGATGCGTGCGCCCAGAGGAATTTCATCCCTCCTTAAGCCCAGAGGATACCCCCGTCCATCTATGCGTTCATGATGTGAGAGGATCAACGGCGCAAGGTTTTCAAGGCCAGAGACTCCACGCACGATCTGAGCGCCAATTTCAGGGTGCGTTTTCATCACTTTCCATTCATCATCATTCAGCGGACCAGGCTTGCGCAGGATCATGTCTTCGATACCAATCTTACCGATATCATGTAGCAACGCAGCCCAGCAAAGTTCCCGTGTCTCCCGGACGGAAAATTTGTAACGAGCAGCGAGTTGCTCCGACATAACCGCCATACGCTTGCCATGCACACTACTGGGTGAATCTCTCGTTTCAAGAGTTTTTGATAATGCCAAAACCGTTTCGATGGATAAAGATTCTAACCGGTTGTTTAATTGAGTACGCAAAAAAGCGTTTGAAAGCTGATCTGCGATCAAGTCAACCAGATAATATGAACTCTCGTCTAATAACTCACCGTCTGATCCCGATTTTTGCCCCAGAATTAAGATGCCAATTTGTATCGTATCTGCACGCAAAGGGATCAACCATGACTGCTCACCGGGTGAAATCCCCAGGCTGATGTGCTCTTTTGTGGTCAGGTGCTGGTGAGCCAAATAGAGTTTGGCCGAAGCATCCTGCGATAACATCCGAGAATACACCGCCTCTGCTGCAATCGGTTCCCTGTTATTCGTGTGTATTGAATATGGATAAGTGCGCGAATATGAAGCCTTGCAATAATACTTATTCCCTTCTTGTAGAACAATACGGCAATAATCGATGGATAGGATATCCACAATATATTTGGCCGCTCGTTCGGCAAGATCTTCCATGGTATCAGAACCCATGAGAAAATGGCTAAGGTCAGATAGACCAGTCCATTTTTCCTTGGTTCTAGGTGGAACAGTCCTTTCCCCCGTGCTATATTGGCGAGAAATACTGTCGATGTATTGACTCATTAATTATCCCTGTAATGTTTCGGCATGCTTAGACGTCAAAAGACGCGCATGGCTCTAGATGAATGATGCAAATCTAAAAATAAATTGGCTTGGTTATTCTATAGAGACGCTGACCCGAGAACCGGTGCCATTCATCTGGCGGGCGAATTCTGCCAGTGTTGAGACACGGATCGAAGCAATACGATTCGCTTCATCGGCTCCAAGATGGAAAGCTTCACCACCGAAGCCATTTTTAATAGCCAGACCCGGGTTAGTGAGCAGCAGTTTGCGGAATTTTTCGTTAACAACAGCAGCAGTAAGAATGCGGCTGTACTCACGTTCCTTTTGCAGGATGGAATCATCATGATGGTGATAATCATGGAAAATGTTACTCATTTTGAGACTCCTTAATAATTTTCCGTCTTTTTTCCGCCTAATGACCAGAGCAGCCAAATTACGCCCAGTGAGATGAAAACATCTCCAAGGCTGAAAGCAACCTGATAATTTATCCAATCCGGTAGCGTGAATCTGTCAGAAAGAAACTCCAACCGGGTGGATTCAGGCGTGAGTACGATGTCTTTGGTATACCCAAGCCTTTGACCAACCGACCAGGACCCTGCCGGCGCATTCGGATTCAATTTTTGAACATTATCCGGGCTGATGGGCATCCACCCGCCATTGAGGATAATGATCAGCGCGTTAAGGAAAAACCCAATGCTGATTGGCCAAAAACTGGTCTTGCGGATGTTAAAGAGCGAAAAGACTAATAATATGATTAACGAACCGATGAACAAAACTGAAGCAATTCTGTCGGAGACCTGAGTGCGTACAGATGGGATGTAAAAAGCAATCAATTGTGGCAGGAACGCCAATAGGACCAAACCAGGCAACTTCAGTTCATACGCCCGGTATTGCCTTTTACCAATCCACGCCCTGCAGAGTCCGGCTCCAAGCCCGATGACAACTGCGACGAGGAGGATCATTGTTGACGAACTATCCGCCGACTGAACCGGTTGCGGAGGGGGCTCCAGCAGCAAGCACGAAGAGAACGAGGGTCAGAAGAAATACAACGAGGCGAACATTGCTGCTTAATTTACCAGCGAATAATACGACTTTATTTGAGATGGATTTCATGGGAGACTCCTTTTGTTTAAGAATTGGTTTTAGATACTTGACGATTATTACACTGGGTAGGATGCAAAACAGGATGCAAAACTGGCTCATTTTCAGGATGAAATCAAAATTCATCGAATTGAGCAGATGTCAACCATTCCTCAATTACGAGTTTATGTGACCCGAAAATTGTTTAATGCATCAATGAGTTATAAAGATTGACTGTCTGTGGGGAAGGTTCGATTTGAAGCTCATTCATCAAAACGCTGCGGCATTTTTCAAACTGCCGGGCAATGGCAGGCCGGTCATTAAGAGCAGAATAAGCCATCATGGCATAGCGGTGCAGGCCTTCGTTATAGATATCTTCTTCAAGCGCGCGATTTGAAAGAGCAACAGCCTGGGTGTATTTTCCGGTCTTAATATAAAGGTTGATTAAAGTTTCTGCAGCGTTGATGTAGATACGCTGGTATTTCTCTCGCACGATTATAGCCCAATCCAGGTCTAATTTCGGCAACAATGGCCCGCGATAGACGTTCAAAGCCGCTTTCAAGTGTTCGATCTGGCTATCAGTATCCGTTGCATTGCGAGCTTTTTCAAGCTCGATGTTGAAAACGTCGATATCCAGATCATAATCAATTGACCGGTTAAACCGGTAATAGTCATCGGTATAGGTAACGATATCCTTGCCCACCGCACGGCGCATGCGATAGATGGTATTCTTGAAACGCAGCCGCAGCGTATCACGATCAGCATCTGGCCAGAACACCTCGCCAATTTCTTCTTTGGTAACCCCCTCCGGATGCAGTAGAAGATAAAAAAACAGGTCGCGCACCACCTGTGTTTTCCAATCTTTGATCGCAATCATCTTGTTACCCAACCGAACCTGCATTTTGCCAAATGCGCGAATGGTAATTTTGGGGCTTGAAAAATCCACTGCCGATGAGTAATGTCGCACCACATGGTGAATTTGAGGAATTTTTTTCTCAAAAGCTCTAACTTCGGCCAGAAGGTTCTCGAATTCTGCAGGAACGTGGGGTTTCCCAATGAGACGTTCAATGCGATCCTGAAATTCCAACCCGATCTGGATCAACGAGGGATATTTGCCATCCTGACCTTTTTCAGCAATCAGGTTGGAACTCAGATGCGTTTGCGCGGTGTGAGGGGAAGATTCGATGTCGAGTAAAGTCTTAAAAACCGAAGCCTTAAACCCTTCAACATGGAATCCCGCATCATAAAAATATTCTTCCAGCTCTTGAAACCTTGAACGTAAATCTTCCCCACCCCCAACCTTAAATTGCAGGATAGCCTGTTCGAGTCGGCAAGAGTTGTATTCATATTTCGATCCGCTCTGACTTGCCTTCTCGAATGCGCGTGCGATTTGATCACAGGAAGATTTATAGTAACCTGCAATGCGGTCCAGTACGGCCATTCCAAGCGTCAGGTAGACATCCAGTGAAACGTCATTGGTTTTTTTCAGGATCTCGCTCGCTTGAGTGTAAGCCTGACGGGCCTCTTTTAAAGCGCGCAGATCACGGAACACGTCACCCAGTGTGGTTAGGGTATAGCCTTCAAGGCGCGGGTTCACAGCCAGCCGCGAATAGCCAAGTGCTTTCTCCAGTGCAATGACTGCCTGCTCATATTCTCCACGGGTCAGGTGCAGCACGCCAATGTTATTTAACACATTTGCCTGCCACAAAGAATTGTGGGTGCGTTCCCAGTATTCGAGGGAATCTTGGTAACAATGTTCAGTTTGTTCCAGGTCACCTTTTGCCAGGTAAACGATTCCCAATTCCATCAGCACTTTTGCCGCGTCTGACTCGAGGTTGAGATCAAGGAATCTACGGTAAGATTCACGCAGCTTCCAAAGGGCATCAGTCAATTCGCCGGTCTGATAATAAACTAAACCTTCCGCGCGCAACGCTTCAGCAAACTGCACCGCAGCACCAAAAGGTGGTTTTGATAATTCGATGGCATCCAGGGCATCTTTAAGAGCTGCCTCATAGTTACCGAGATGGCGCTTGATCGCGCTGCGCCGGATGAGAGCTGCAGCCAGTTCTTCATCTGCGCCTGTATCTCTCAACTGATCGATGGCACGATCCAAAAATTCAAGGCTGGATGCGAAATCTCCGCGCAGCATGGCAATCGACCCACGAATAGACAATAACTCGGGTTTGGTGTCCGCCAGTCCATTTGGCAGAGAATTCAACCAGTCAGATAATGTTACCAGGCGACCACTAAGAATCATGTGCCGGGCAGCTTTACGGATGAGATCCACCACCTGCGCTTCAGTGCCAATCCTGAAGTAAATGGCTATGGCTCGTTCCCACTCCTGAATGCTCTCATAATACGCAGCCAGTTCGACCTCAATTTTTCGTGCCTCGTCAGGGCGTTCTAACCGCATACGATTCTGCAGGAAGTCTCGAAAGAGGTGATGGTAGCGGAGGAAGATTGTTTCATCACCCACAGGCAGAACAAAGAGATTATCGCGTTGGATGCGGTCGATCACTTCATTCCAGTTCTGCCCATAAAGCCCCAGAGCTTTGCCGATGATCTTCTCACAGAGAGCAGCATCAAATTCTTCCAGTAATGAGGTGCGCAGCAAGAAGCTCTGCATGGATTTCGACTGCCGGTCGAATACTTGCTGGGTGAGATATTCATAAATTCCGACACCCGAAACTTTCTCGATCCGGCTGCGCTCTCGAACCCCTTTAGAAGAAAGCTGCGCCGTCAGCAGCAAACCCGTGATCCATCCCTCGGTGTTCGAGATCATCTCTTCAGCGGCCTCATCTGAAATCGTCAGGTGATAATTTACCGCCATCAATTGCTTGATCTCTTCAGGCAGAAACGCCAGTTCTTCAAAGCTCAATCCGTCCACCTGCGACCGTGCAACCAGCAGACTCAGGTCTGGAAGTGTCAGCAGAGTACGCGAAGCGATGATGAAGTGGAAATTTTCAGCCACGTCCTGGATCAGCCGGTTCATGAACACTTCAATTGGCTTGCTGTCACGCACCAGGTGATAATCGTCAAGCACAAAAATGAAATGCTCAGTGATGTGCTCGTACGCATCATTGACGATTGCAGAAATTACAGGTTCAAGATCCAACTTATCCTGACTGAGTTCAGCCAGCGCAGCCAGTGAAGATTCACCAAAAGAGGAAAATTTGCTGTGAATAGACGCAATGAAATGGCTTAGAAAGCGTTTGGGGTCGGTATCAAGGGGATCTAACGCATACCAGCAGACAGGCACCTGGGTGTGGTGAGAAAAATCCACCAACAAAGAGGTTTTGCCATATCCTGCCGGGGCAGCAAGAATCAACAGCTTCAAATCCAGGACGTTATCGAGAATGGTTAGTAGTCTTGGACGGGAGAGGATCTCACTGCGGCGACGTGGGATGATCGTTTTTGTGCGAATGATCGGAAGATCAGTTTGCATGATGCCTTATCATACCCAGCCTTTATACTATAACGTCAAACCAAATTTTATAGTGATATTATAAACAAAACAAGAGCCCTGGATAGGACTCTTGTTGTTATTCAACATAGAATAATCATTAGATCGTGGGAGGAGTATAGGCAGCAGCTTCGCCTGCAATTGGCCCCAGATATTTAGAATCATCGAATGCAAGGATTGGGATAAATATCACACTTAAGAGCAACAGGCCAAAACCAAAACCAGTGCCCTTACCGAATACTTTCGCCAGATCAAAGACGATGATGATCCCGATCACAAAATTAACAACAGGAACAAGCATCAGCAGCAACCACCACCAGGGCCGCCCCAGGATTTCCAGTTCAACCAGGACATTGTATATAGGAATAATGGCTGCCCAGCCAGGTTTGCCAGCCTTGACAAAGATTCTCCACATGCAATAGATATAAAATATTGCAATTACCAGCGAAAACAAATAGGTAAAAACACCAACACCCGCACCATAGTTGTAATCCATAACTCCTCCTTTTGGTTTATGATATGTGAATAGTGTAGCAGGAATCATTTGAAAGTCAATAGATTTGGATAATATTTATCCAATTAATCGGAGAGAGCATGAACATTTTTCTATCAAAATTCCTTCCCCTTTTTGTCTACCCGATGGGATTGATTACCCTGTTTCTGATCCTCACCCTTATCTTCTGGAAGAAACGCAGGCTGTCGAAAATCTTTCTGATTCTGGGGGTGATCATCCTGTTGGTTGCAGGCAACAGGTATGTGGCGCAGAGTTTTGCGAGAACGCTCGAGTGGAAATACCCGCCGCTCGCTGAAGGCACAACCGCCGATGCCATGGTGATTCTGGCCGGTGGCACCGAACCGGATGTCGCGCCGCGCAGCATGGTGGAAGTCAACTCCGCTGGCGATCGTGTGCTTTACGGGGTCAAACTTTACCAGGAAGGAGCCGCGCCAGTCATCTTGCTCAGCGGGGGTGATATTGATTTCCTCGATGAATCCTCATCTTCACCCGCAGAAGATATGGCAACATTGATGGAAATGATGGGCATTCCGCGTGAGGCGATGGTGATCCTGAATCAATCACGCAATACCTCAGAAGATTCAGAATACAGCTGTGAATACATCAAACAGCAGGGGTATGACCGTGTGCTTTTAATCACTTCCAGTTTCCACATGCCAAGGTCAGTAGCCCTTTTCGAGTCTCAGGGATGCCAGGTGATCCCTGCGCCCACCGATATCAGCATCACCGAAGCCGGATGGGAAAAACTCTGGCACCCCACAGTTGAAGAATTTTTCCTGAACCTGATGCCTTCTTATACCCATCTTTCATCGGTAACCAAGACTCTTAAGGAATACTTCGGTATGTGGTATTACACCCTTTCTGGCAAGCTATAGAATCTGTTAAATATGTAAAACAATTAATATCGGTCTCTATTACCAGACATAAAGAACAGGCTGGCGCGTTGAGCCAGCCTGTTCTTTTCAACATTTCTTCAATTGATAAATTAGACAAATTTTTCTCGGATCTTGGCGCTCGTGAAATCAAGGATGGCCACCACAATGACGATAATCGCCACCACAGTTCCAGCTTTGTGATACTGCAGACTGCCAAAATAGTTATTCAGGGTCAGGCCAATTCCTCCACCACCCGCGAAGCCGATAATCGTCGCCATACGAATATTGATATCCCACTGGTATATCAAATAAGACAGGAACGGAGGTGTGATTTGAGGTACGATCGCGTAGAAAATCATTTGAAGTTTATTCGCACCGGTAGCGGTGACCGCTTCGATCGGACCCGTGTCGATGTTTTCAATGGCTTCTGAGAAGAGTTTTCCGATAAGGGCAAAGGTGGTGATAGCCAGGGCAAGCATGCCGGCAAAAGGACCGATGCCCACCCAGTAGACAAAGATTGCCACATATAACAGCGCTTCGATTGAACGCAGCACATTGAACACGCCGCGAGTGATCACATAGATCCATGCTGAGAAGCGGCTTTTACCGGTCAAATTCTTCGCTGCCAGAAAACTAAACGGAAGGGCCACGATAGCGCCCAACGTGGTAGCCATAAGGGCCTGCATGATGGTTGTGATCATTTGTTTGGTCACACCTGCCAACACGGAAGGGGAAAGATCAATCGAAACAAAATCTTTCAATAATCGGCCAAATGTCACACCGGGATTAAACAAATTCTTAAGATTTATACTCGTTACATTCCAGCAGTAAATGAAGGCAGCTACTCCCAGAATGATGTAAATCAAGGAGCGAATTTTCGACCAGGTGGTTTTTTGTGCGGCTCTGGGTTTATCTTCAAGGATGCGATTTCGCCATTTGCTGCTGATGAGATCAACCAGAATAATCACAACCGCAACCGCCCACAAGGCCGCGGCATATTGTTGGTACCCACCAACGCGTATCGTTTCCAGAACAAAGAATCCAATACCGCCGCCCGCCACAAAACCGATCACGGTGGCAGACCTCATGTTGATATCCCATCGCAGAAGGGTATACGAAAGGAATGACGGGATAATCTGAGGAATGACCGCATATCGAATGACCTGGAAGAAGTTGCCACCTGTGGCTTCGATGGCTTCGACCGGACCGGGGTCGATGTGCTCGATTTCTTCTGAAAAGAGCTTGGCAAGTGCGGCTACCGAGTGGATCGTTAGCGCGATCACACCCGCAAAGGATCCCAGACCGACCCACACAATAATCAGCAAACCCCAAACAACGGTATCAACCGCTCGAACAATGTTAAGCAACGTCCTGACGATGTAGTAGATCACCTTTCCGCCAGGAACATGCGACATGACATTGTGTGCTGCTAAAAAACTGACAGGAATGGCGAGTATGGTGGAGAAAATCGTTGCCATTAAGCCAATGGCGATTGTTTCGATCAGCTTGCCGGTCTCAAAGCCGGGTATCCTTTCACCGATCCGCGCGCCTCGGGTTAGCTTCTCCCACCAGGTGGCGGTGATTGTGCCTTTCCGCCCAAAAATATCTCCTACGTTGTCTGAAAGGCTTACCAGAGGTGCTGGCTCACCTTTCACCTTGGCGCTAACATACTCCCACAGGCACTTCCATCCGCATACTTTATATTCGCCGTTTTGATAAACTTTGAAGTAATCAGGGTTTACCACTTTTGTGGCAACTGTCTTCGCGGCGTCGAAACGCGTGACCAGGCGGTCAAGATTAATATCAGTGACAATCCAGGCAATCAAATAAAGGACGGCTGCCGCCAGTAAAACCGCCACGATCACCGGTGCTGTCTTCTGTTTTGATAATAAATACGCATCGAAAACGTTCCAAAGCCAGAACAAAATGAGCGGAATCCACAACCAGGAGGTTGTCCATCCTCCGATCGTCATTTTTCCAATTTCGTAGTATTTCAGTCCCCACTCGACAAGAAAAGCCAGAACCGCGGTGATAATCAAAAGGGTGAAACCGCGCCAGGACTTTTTAAGTGCCATTTGCCCTGAGCCTGGAATGATCAAAGAAAGCAATGGCGCAAAAAGGGTTGATTTCATGATATTGCTTTTTTGTTTAGAAGTGGATGTCATGAGTTTCTACTCTTCACGATGCATCTCAACTGATTTCAATTCGTTCGGCATCCTGCCCGTAGATCTCTTTGAATTGCTTATCATCGATCTCACTGGGTAAGCCCTTAAAAACCACCTGTCCATCTTTGAGAGCAATGGCACGCGTCGCATAACGGTGAACAAGATCGAGAAAATGCAAACTGCAAAGCACCGTAATTCCTCTTTCTTTATTCAATTGCTCTAGATACTTCAGAATGGAATGAGCTAGAACCGGATCCAGAGAGGCTACCGGTTCATCGGCCAGAATGATTTTTGGCTCCTGCATCAGGGCACGTGCAATGCCCACACGCTGCTGCTGCCCACCTGAAAGCGAGTCAGCCCTCACGTGTGCCTTATCCTCCAACCCAACCATAGCCAGGTTGCTTCGGGCGCGTTCATGATCTGCCTTAGAGAAAGTGTGAAGTAAACTCGGAAACGTTGGAACATATCCCAAACGTCCTGAAAGGACATTGGTATTGACGCTGGAGCGCTTAACCAGATTGAACTGCTGGAAGATCATGCCGATTTGCCGCCGAATCAACCGAATTTCTTTTCCTTTGGCCGCTGTGATATCGATATCATTCCATAGAATCGTGCCAGATGTGGGTTCGATTAATCGGTTGATGCAACGCAGCAGGGTGGATTTCCCGGAACCGCTTAATCCAATCACCGCCAGAAATTCTCCCTCCTCGACCTCGAAGCTGACTCCCTTAAGTGCCTGGGTTCCATTAGGATATGTCTTTACCAGATCCTTCACAATTAACATATTTTGTATCCTTTTATGAGAGGCTTTGTTTCAAGTTCCATTATACAAGAAAGCGCTTTAATACAATACTGGCAGGTCTTGCGACCTGCCAGTAATTTGACATGAGAAACTTACTTTACAAGTTCTGCGGGGTCTACACCGGCTGCTACCAGGATCTGTAAGAAAGGCTGGTAGTAATCTGGCTCAACATCGATGTAGTCGTTGATGGAATAGAGGCTCTTCAACAGATATTTACCACCGGGATCATCGGTCATGGCATGCAGACCCTGGATGATGGCCGCTTTGTAGGTCGGATCCAGGCTGGCGATGAACTGGACGCCATCGTTGGGGATGCGTTCAGAAACCGCGAAGATCTTGACCTTTTCAGTGATATCAGGATAGGTGGATTTTAGATCGGCAGATTCGTCGGTCAGAATGTCGGTGTATGCAACACCAGCATCGCAATCGCCGTTGTAAACTGCAATCGCAACCTTGTCATGTCCGCCTGCAAACTGATAGGTGAAGTCCACTTCAGGATCAATTCCAGCGGCTTTGAAGAGAATGTTCGGAACAACATAGCCAGAGGTTGAGTTGGCATCAACAAAGCAGAATTTCTTGCCCTTCACATCTTCCAGCGAGTTAATTCCGGTATCAACGCCAGCGATGAATTCCGCCTTGTAGAACGGTTCCATTTGACCGGCAAGATCCTTATCAGGATCGACATCTCCACCCGGAGTGTACTTGCGCAGGTTGACCAGGGCAGGAGTGATGCCAGGATATTTGGCGTTGGCCAGCAGAGCAGAGAAAGTATTCAAGAAACCAACCTGTGCTTTCTCAGCGCCCATGGCTTCGATGGATGCGGCCATCGAGGTGCCTACTTCGATCTTGAAGGAAAGACCAGTCATCTTGTTCAAGCAGTCAGCGATTCCCTGTCCGGCCTTGGTGATCTTGCCAGTATCACCAGAAGGAACAAAGGCGATCACGATGGGGTTCTCAGGAGAGCCCAACCCGCCAGGAGTAACGGTTGGCGGATTCTGCATCAAAGTGCAGACCGGATCGGGTACCGGGGTCGGGGTCGGGGGTTCCGGTGTGGGTGCTTCAGTTGGGGCTGTAGTAGGGGCTTCAGTGACAACTGGAGCTTCGGTCGGGGCTGCTGTAGGGGCAGCGGTGGGTGTGGCACAGGCGCTTAACAGAATAGCGCTGAGAACCAACACCGAAATCAAAACAAACTGTGTCTTTTTCACTTTTCTCCTCCATAGAAATTGAGTTAAACGAGATTGGTACGTTTTCTCCTTAACGCAAAATTAATCATATACCAAACAATTTGAAAAGGCAAGAAATCTTTACCAGAGAACAATGACCTGCTATCTGAAATTTTTAAAATTAGTCCGGTCTTCGAAGAATTAATTAGCTCACTTAAGAAAATCAATCCTTATAAACGCTTTTTTCCAGTGGAAAAAGTTGTTGAAGATTTATTACATTCATCACTTTTTGTCTGACAACCTGAATAATTGCCTTGTAATCAGATTTTATTCATGCTATCATCACTCTACAGAATTGGGTTTCCGTCTAGAATTAAGTAGCACAACACCATCTTCATCTCTGATGAGTAGCAATTTAATCAGCAGAACGAGAAAGCGAGGTGAAACAGTTTTAGCGATAACTGAGTGTTACGTCTCCCCCTTTAGCTATACAGGCTTTTCATAGAATTTCATTCTGAATCGACCATTATTTTGGGCATTCATTTGATTCAGGATGGGAAACACGCTCGAAGGACCAGAAATCTTAAAAAAGACAGGACATACTATGATCAATCCTCATCCAGGACTTCCAGAGCTAGAGTATGTAAAACCGGCCACCCTTGTGGAAGCGAGTCAATTCCTCGCTGAACACAATGGTACGGCCAAGCCGTTCTCCGGTGGAACGGATTGTTTCGTCCGCCTGCGCGACGGGGTGTTAAAGGTCGATTACCTTGTCGATATCAAAGGCCTGGACGGCACAAAAGAATTGTCGTTCGATCCCAAAAAGGGATTAACAATTGGCGCAGCCGTGCCAATGAACAAAGTAGCTACTAACAAGGATGTCATCGCGCATTACCCCAATCTGGCTATGGCAGCCAATTCAGTTGCCAGTTATCAGCTCCGCAACCGCGCCACAATCATCGGGAATATTTGCAATGCGTCTCCCGCTGGGGATACGATTGGCACCTGCATGGTGCTGGATGGCGTCTTAAACGTTCACGGTACAGACGGTTTTCGTCAAATCCCATTGAATTCATTCTTCCTCGGACCAGGACGCACCGTCCTCAAGCCCGGTGATGTTGTTGTATCGATCACTTTGCCCGTTCCCCCTGCTGGAATGGTAGGTGTGTATAAGAAACTCGGGCGCAACACAATCGGTGATCTTTCGATCGTTGGTGTTGCGGTTCTAGGTTATCCCAATCAAAAATCACCATCCGGTTACACCTTCAGAATTGCCCTGGCTTCCGTTGCCCCGGTTCCCTTTGAAGCGTTGAAAGCTGAAGCGGTCCTTTCTGAAAAGAAAATTACCGAAGAGACGATTGCCCAGGCTGCAGATATTGCCATGGAATCTGTCACGCCTATTGATGATGTGCGCGGTTCAGCCCGTTACCGCAAGTTGATGGTACGCAACCTGACTCGAGAAGCCATCACTGAAGTTTGGAATCAACTAAGCAAATAACCGGTCTCGGTCTTTTGCATATTTAGGAGGAACGAATGGCTTATCAACGTATAACACTCACCGTCAATGATCTGACAGAAACGGTGGATGTCCCTCAGAACATGACCCTGCTTCAGATGCTCCGCCAGAAACTCTCTCTAACCGGCACCAAGAACGGTTGTTCAGCCGGAGAATGCGGTGCCTGCACGGTTTTGATGAACGGCGAACCAGTTAATAGCTGCATGGTTCTGGCCGCTGAATGCGAAGGCGCAACGATCGTTACGGTCGAAGGATTGGCAAAAAACGGAAAACTTTCCAAAGTCCAGGAAGCTGTTGCAAAAGCCGGCGGTGTGCAATGTGGTTTTTGCACTCCTGGAATGATGATCTCGGCTACTGCCTTGCTGGAACGCAATCCGAATCCAAGCGATGATGAGATCAGGCAAGCAATCGTTGGAAACCTGTGCCGCTGCACGGGTTACTTCCGTATTGTCAACGGTATTAAAGAAGCCGCAAAGATGTAATGCTTCAGATATAGTGAATAGATACAGGATAATTGAATATCCTCAAAGGAGCCGTAATATGGCAAACGCGAAATCTAAAGAGAAACCTTCCAGCCCAATCGGTGCAAGCCTGCAACGCAACGATGTATACGAAAAAGTGACTGGCAGTGCAATTTACGTGGATGATCTCCAGTTTGGCAATAGACTACTCTACGCCCATGTATTACGCAGCCCACATCCGCATGCGTTGATCAAGAGTATTGATACCAGCAAAGCAGAAAAACTCCCCGGCGTGAAAGTTGTCGTTACTGGCAAAGATTTCCCTGAACGCATGGGCTTATATTTGAAAGACAAAACGATCTTTGCTCTGGATCGTGTCCGCTTCATTGGTGAACCTGTCGCAGCGGTAGCCGCCGTTAGCGAAGAAATCGCCATGAAGGCCTGCGACTTGATTGAAGTAGAATACGAAATTCTGGAAGCCGTATTTGATGCTGAATATGGCGCATCAGACAAAGCCCCCTTAATTCACCCCCAGTTGGGCGAATACTATTGCCCGAACTATCTCTTCCCCAAACCTGGAACCAACATCTCCAATCATTTCAAAATCCGCCGCGGAAATTGTGAGGCGGCCTGGAAAGAATGTGCATACATTGTTGAACGCACTTTCCACATTCCTCACATTCAGCATGTTCCCATCGAAACCCACGGCGCAATTGCCTTGATGGATGAAAAGGGAAAGATGACCATCTGGGCTTCTTCACAATCTCCTTTCGCCCAGCGTAATATTATCGCCCAGGCTTTGCACATCACCCAGACCGACCTGCGCGTCATTGCCCCTCTGGTGGGCGGTGGTTTTGGGTCGAAAGCCGGTGTAACCATGGAAGCCATCCCAGCAGCCCTTGCGACCAAGTGTAAAGGTTGGCCAGTCAAGTTAATGCTCACCCGTGAAGAGGAATTCTTCACCAACTTTGTGCGCCAGGGCTTGACCACTCACGTCAAAGTCGGCTGCGACAAAGACGGTAACATTTTGGCGTTGAAGAACGTCATGTACTGGGACGCTGGCGCATCCACAGAATATGGAGCCAACGTTGTACGCGCCGCTGGTTACTCCAGCTCTGGCCCATATGACATCCCCAACATCGAAACCGACTCGATCTGCGTCTATACCAACCACCCGATTGGTGGTGCATACCGTGGCTTTGGCATGTCAGAATTACATACCGGTATCGATCAGGCAATCGACGAGCTGGCCGAAAAAGCTGGTTTCGATAAAGTCACTTTCCTGAAGAAAAATGCCATCTCTGAAGGTGACATTATCGTCACCGGTATGAAAATGCACGCGAACGGTATTCAGGAATGCATTGACAACGTCGCCAAATCTATCGAATTTTCCAAGAAAGAAGAACCCACCTCACCAGACCGCGTGCGCGGCAAAGGGATCGCCATCATGTGGAAGGCCCCCGCTACCTCACCCAATCCTGGCTCCAGTGCCTGGGTTGAACTGGCTGAAGATGGCAAAGTAACGGTCGGTCTCGGCGGCCAGGAACTCGGCCAGGGTACCTTCACAGTCATGGCGCAAATGGCAGCCGCAGCGTTGGGCGTGAAATACGAAGATGTGCGCATCGCTGGACCTATAGACACCCAATACAGCCCCTATGAATGGCAGACGGTTGCCAGCCGCCTTACCTGGAGCATGGGTAACGCCGTCCGCGCAGCGGCCGCAGATGCCCGCCGCCAGATTTTGGACGTTGTCGCTGAAGCCTGGAAAGAAAACCCCGAAGATCTGGATATTGTGAACGGGGTGGTTGTCTCTTACAAGAGTGAAAAAGAAACACCTCTGGCTAACCTGGTTATTTATGGTCTTCCAAGAGAAAACAACGGCGGCTGGATCGGCGGACCTATCGTAGGACGCGGTTCCTTCATGCCTCAATACATCACCAATCTTGATCTGGAAACCGGGCAGGGTCCACGCGCTGTTGTGCACTACACCGTTGGATGTGAAGGTCTCGACATCGAAATCGATAAGAATACCGGCAAGATTCATGTGGTAAAGGCTGCCGCTTCGTTTGATGTCGGTAAGGCAATCAACCCCGAACTGGTCAAAGGACAGATCGAGGGTGGTTTCGTTCAGGGTTTGAGCTCCGCGCTGTTTGAAGAAATTCGCCTGCGCAATGGTGTAATGACCAACCCAAGCTTCGTCGATTACCGCATTGCCACCGCACCAGATGTCAACTTCCCGCTTGATGTCCCATTTGTGGAAGTTCCGCAGGATGACGGCCCTTGGGGTGCACGTGGTGTGGGTGAACACCCGATGGTTCCGACCATCGCAGCGCTGGGGAACGCAATTTACAATGCCACAGGCATCCGCCTGGATGGCCCTCCGTATTCCGCAGAAAAGGTTTATCTGGCCATGTATGACGCCGGATTAACAAAATAACGCGAGCAAATTGAATATGCCGGGAATTCTCCGGCATATTCAATCAATTTATCTGTAGAAACAGAAGGAGAAGTAATGACAGAAACTTATGATATTGTCATCCGCAATGCAGTGTTGCGCGGTGACCCCAAGACAAAGAAAGACATTGCAATCGCCGGGGGCAAGATCGTCAAGATCGAAGATAAGATCGCAGAAAAGGGTCAGCATGAACTGGATGCTGCCGGGAATCTGGTAACCGAGTCTTACGTCAATACCCACCTTCATCTTTGCAAGGTATATACCCTGATGAAGATGGATGAATCAGCGTTAAAAGATTACCACGGCGCTGACATGGGCAAGGCCATGACCGCTATTGAACTGGCTGCCAAGGTCAAAGAAGAGTACGATGAAAAGTGGATCATCAAGAACGTACGGAAAGCCTGCGCCCTCGCTGGGCGCTACGGCTGCACGCACATCCGTGCGTTCGCAGACGTGGATTCAAAAGCCAAACTCGAAGGCGTCAAAGCCTTGATCAAAGCCCGCGAAGAATTCAAGGAGATCGTTGACATTCAGGTCGTCGCGTTTGCACAGGATGGTCTCGTGCGCGAACCCGGTGCCGAAGAATTAATGCGCGAAGCAATGAAATTGGGTGCAGACGTTGTTGGCGGCATTCCCTGGATCGAATATACCGATGCCGACATTGCCGAACACGTGCGCATCTGCTTCGAACTCGCAAAAGAATTCGACAAACCCGTTTCCATGCTGGTGGATGACGCCGGTGACAACGGTTTGCGATCCTTGGAAGTAATGGCTCTCGAAACGATCAAGACCGGCTGGCAGGGCCGCTCGCTTGCCCACCACGCCCGCGCGATGTCGATGTATCCCAAACCATACCTGCAGAAACTGGCTGCACTGCTCAAGAAAGCCGGCATGGGTGTGGTCAGCGATCCTCATACCGGTCCGCTGCATGCCCGCGTGCGCGAATTGCTCGATGAGAATGTGCTCGTCTGCCTGGGCCAGGACGATATCTCTGATGCCTACTATCCTTACGGACGCAACAACATGCTCGAGGTTGCTTTCTTGAACTCGCACTTGCTCTGGTTCACAACCCGTGAGGACATGGAAACACTTTATGACATGATTACCAAGAACCCGGCACGCTGCATTGGTCTCAAGGATTTCGAGATCAAAGTTGGCGCTCCCGCGAACCTGGTTGTACTCGATCAACCCAACATCCTTGAAGCTTTGCGCTTCCATGAAAAACCAGCTTACGTGATCAGCCATGGAAAACTGATTGATCAAACGAAGATGGACGAAATCTATAAGGCAAATTCATAAGGAATCTGGTTTTCAGGTCAGGATGAATCAGAAAAAGGTAACCGTGGCTGCTGAAATAATCATTGTTGATTCCTCAAGCAGCGAATGCCTTGCAGTAATCTACTCATCCTGACCGGTGAAATATATTAAAATAAAACATTCAAATGCGAAAGGAGGATGATCAAAAGCAATATTTGCTCTAACCTGTTGGAAAATTTATTTATATCTATAGAAGGAGAAAAAATGTCCAAAAAATCGTTCGTTCCGTTCATTATTGCAGTCCTCATGATCGCCAGCCTGATTGCAGGTTGCGCTGGTGAAGGCAACACTGCCGCCAAAGGTGACAAGATCTCAGTCTTTGGGGCTTACGCCACTCCTATTGAAGAGCCCTGGGATGGTGTTATCCACAACGCTCTGCTCAAGGCAAAGGAAGAAGGATTGATCGATTACACCTACACCGAAGATATCGGTTACTCTGGTGATATGGATAGAGTGCTCCGCGAAGTTGCCGAACAGCAGAAACCTGACCTGATCATGGGTGATGCCTTCGTAAACGAAGAAGCTGTCCGCCGCGTGGCTGCCGATTATCCCGAAATCGCTTTCGCTTTCGGCTCTGAGCTGGGCCCCGTTTCTCCGAACCTGGCCGTTTTCGATAACTGGATCCACGAACCCGCGTATCTCTGCGGTATGATGGCTGGCGGACTCACCAAGACCAACATCGTTGGTGTTGTGGCTGCAGTTCCCATCCCCGAAGTCAACCGCCTCGTCAACGCCTTCATCGCCGGTGTGAAAGAAACCAATCCTGACGCGCAGGTTCTCGTTTCCTTCATTAACTCCTTCTTTGATCCCGCCACCGCCAAGGAACAGGCTTTAGCTCACATCGCTGCTGGCGCTGATGTGCTCTATGCCGAGCGTGCTGGTGTCATCGAAGCTGCAGCTGAAAAGGGTGTCTATGTCTTCGGTAACATGAGTGATCAGAACGAGATCGCTCCTGAATACGTGATCACCGGACCCGTTTGGGACATGACCCCAACCGTTGAATACGTGGTGTCACAGGTTAAAGCCGGAACTTTCACCTCCATGGACCTGAAAGACTTCAGCATGATGGGAAAAGGTGGTGCATATCTGGCTGATTTCCACGGCAACGACAGCAAGGTTCCCGCTGAGATTCTCGCCACTGTAAACGCTAGAATCGAAGAAATCAAGAACGGTTCCTTCCGCGTTCCCATCGATGAAGCTCAGCCCGCAGCAGTAAACTAGTTCTTAATACAGGGGCGGCAGAATATGATCTGCCGCCCCATTTTAAATAACTGATGATTCATCAGTTAGAAGGATGGCTTATGTTAGCAGTAGAAATGAAGGATATCACAAAAACTTTCGGCACGGTAAAAGCCAATCAGCATGTCCATTTCTGCCTTGAAGAAGGCGAAATTCACGCACTGCTGGGTGAAAATGGTGCCGGTAAGACCACCTTAATGAGAATTTTGTACGGTCTATATAAAGCCGATAGTGGCGAGATCTTCGTAAACGGCCAGAAAGTTGATATTCATTCTCCAAAAGAAGCTATCGCAGCCGGAATTGGAATGGTAACGCAGCATTTTACGCTCGTTCCCACCCTGACCGTAGCTGAGAATATCGTTTTGGGATATACCGATGGAATCACGGTTTCTCAAAAAGACATCGAAAAGAAAGTTGCTGAAGCATCAGAAAAATACGGCATTTTAGTAGATCCTTCTGCTTATGTAAAAGACCTTTCAGTAGGTGAAAGACAGCGTGTTGAGATCTTGAAAGCGCTTTACCGCAATGCACGCATCCTTATTATGGATGAGCCAACTGCAGTTCTTGTCCCTCAGGAAGTCGATGTTCTGTTTGAATCACTTTTACGTCTGGTAAAAGCTGGTCTTTCAGTGATATTTATCAGCCACAAACTGATCGAAGTCATGGCTGTTTGCGATAGGATTACTGTTTTACGTGATGGTGTGGTGACCAGTACCGTCAAGAAATCTGAGACAACTCAGGTTGAACTGGCGAAAATGATGGTTGGTCGTGAAACCTTTGGCGTCACCCGTCAGGGCACACGCCAGACCGGAAAGACCATCTACGAACTTTCTGGCATAACGCTGGAAGGGAAACATGGCCGTCGAATATTAAATGATGTAAGTTTTTCAGTATCCGAAGGTGAAATTCTTGGGATCGCGGGGGTCTCTGGCAATGGACAGGGTGAACTCACCGAGGTTCTGACCGGATTGATGGCGCCAAGCCAGGGATCGATCAAATTAATGGGGAAAGAAATCACACACCTCACCCCCGGACAAATCTCCGAAGCCGGAGTTGGCCGTACCCCGCAAGATAGACATCAGGGTATCGTGGGTGACCTCTCGGTGGCTGAAAACCTCGCCCTCGAGAATCTTCCCGTTTATACCAAAAATGGTATGTTAGACCGCAAGAAGATCATCCAAGATGCACAGCAAAAAATCGAGGAATTTCAGATCAAAGCCTCTCCCAATGATCGCCTGAGAACGTTATCCGGTGGAAATATGCAAAAGGTTGTTCTGGCACGCGCGCTTTCACGTAAACCAAAAGTGTTGATCGCTTCGCAGCCAACCCGCGGCCTTGATGTAGGCGCCACCGAATACGTCCGCAAGCGTCTATTGGAAGAACGAGATCGCGGAACAGCAGTGGTTCTCTTGTCTGAAGATTTAGACGAGGTTCTGGCACTTTCTGACCGCATTGCGGTGATCTATGAAGGTTGCATCAAGGGCATTGTCCCTGCGAATGAAGCAACCCCTGAGAAAATCGGCCTGCTGATGGCCGGTGCTTGCTAGTGAAATTATCAGGCATGGAGGTTCTATCGTGATCAAACTCAAGCTGGAACGAACTCCCGCCCCAATGTGGAGCAAGGCGTTGATCCCCATTGTGGCGGTAGTGGTAACTTTTATTATCACATCGGTGCTGATCATCCTCGCGGATGCAAATCCTTTCACTGCGTATTACAACTTCATCGTGGTTCCTCTTTCATCAAAATTTTCAGCTCTTGAAGTTTTAGTGAAAGCAACACCATTGATCTTTACCGGTCTGGCCGTTACTTTTGCTTTTGCATCTGGATATTACAACATTGGCGCTGAAGGACAGCTTTACGCCGGAGCTGTTGCCGCGGCGTGGGTTGGAGCAACATTTACCAACCTTCCAGCAATTGCTGCTGTTCCTCTGGAACTGGTTCTTGGATTCCTCGCAGGCATGTTATGGGCATTGATCCCGGCCCTGTTAAAGATCAGGCTCAAAGTGGATGAAGTGGTTACGACATTACTGATGAATTCAGTCATCATGTATTTCATTTCAGCACTTCTCAACGGCCCCTGGAGAGATCCTGAAACAGGCTGGCCAAAATCGCCCGAGTTTTTTGAGGCTGCAAGGTTTGCGCAGTTGATACCAAAATCAAGGCTTCATATTGGCTTCATCATCGCCATGGTTTTGGTATTGATCGTTTATGTTGTGCTAAAGAAGACCCCCCTTGGTCTGCAGATGAGAGCAGTTGGCGCAAGCAAAGTTGGTGCTCAATTCGCTGGCATCAACGTTAATCGCACCATGTTGATCGCCGCCCTGGTCAGTGGTGGCATCGCTGGTCTGGCAGGCGTAAGTGAAATTGCTGGAATTCATTATCACCTGATCAGCGAGTTGTCAGGAAGTTATGGCTATACCGGCATCATTGTTGCTACACTGGGTGGTCTTAACCCGATCGGTTCAACGATTGCAGCCCTGTTCATCGGTCTCATCGATACCGGGTCGCAAACCGTCAGCCGCGTGCTGGGTGTACCTGTATACCTTGGAGATGTCGTTCAATCCACGCTTCTCCTGGTCACCCTGGGCATGCTGCTGCTTCAAAATTACCGAATCAAGAGGCAATAATTATGGGAGATTTTGTTATCGATCTTATCGCGGCTACGCTGCGTATTGCTACACCGCTTATATTTGCCACATTAGGCGAACTATTTTGTGAACGCGCAGGCGTCCTTAACCTGGGAATTGAAGGCACCATGTTCTGGGGAGCATTTGTCGGGTTCACAGGCGCATCACTTACAGGTTCCCTGTGGCTCGGTATTCTCTTTGCCCTGATTGGAGGTATGCTCTCTGGACTTCTGATGAGCCTTTTATCTGTCAGGCTTGGTGTTAACCAGCATGTGTCAGGTTTGGGAATTACACTTCTGATGACGGCTCTTTCACTGTTCGGGTTTAGACTGATCTTCGGTGAAAACCGTGTTTTGCCTTCCATTGCTCCTTTCCAGCAGTTAAATCTCTTCCCCAACAGTGCCATCCTCGGCCCGATCTTCTCTCAATATACACTGACCTACATTGCCATCTTATTGATCCCGGTCGTGTCATGGATTTTGTATCGCACCACTTTTGGCCTGAACATCCGATCAGTCGGTGACAATCCTGAAGCGACAGATGCAGCAGGCATTAACGTCTACAGCCTGAGAACGATCGCCCTTGTGATTGGCGGTGGTCTCATGGCTGTTGGTGGTGCATACCTTTCGGTTGCTCAACTCGGCTCTTTCACCTTTGGCATCGTTGCCGGTAGAGGCTGGGTTTGTATTGCGCTGATCATCTTCGCTAACTGGCAGCCGCTCAAGGTGTTGTGGGGCTCCTTACTGTTTGGAGGAGTACAGGCGCTGCAATCCAGGCTTCAACTCACTGGGATTAAACTCCCATACGAGTTGTTCCTGTCATTGCCTTATATCGTCACCATCCTGGCCCTCACACTGGCTGGCCGCAATGTTTCAGCTCCAGCAGCTCTGTTGAAACCATACAAGCGCGAGTAATCAACTGACTTTCTTCGTGTGTGAATAAACCCGTGAAATTTCGAAATTTCACGGGTTTTTGTATGATTTTTAGACCGTTTAAATGACAATCAACCGATTTTGATGCTAAATGTATCACTTGATATGTCAGTTTTCTAAGCCTATACTATATGAGTGTATTAACATTTCCTAATTTTTTAGATGGAGGTAGTAATGGCGCAAGAAAATCCAGAAGCTAAGACCGAGCTTGATGGAATCAAGAAGCTCAAAGGGCTTCGCGAACAAAGCAAGTTGGGTGGTGGAGAAAAACGCATTGCCGCTCAGCATGAAAAAGGCAAAAAGACCGCCCGCGAACGCATTGATGCCCTGCTTGACAAGGGTTCATTCCAGGAACTGAACGGTTTGATGCTGAACCGCCATGTCGATTTTGGCATGGATAAGGACAAAATCCCTGGTGATGGCATGGTGGCTGGTTTCGGTACCATTAATGGACGCAAGGTCTGCGTTTATGCCCAGGACTTCACCGTGATGGGTGGTTCTTTTGGTGAAGTTGCCGGTCAGAAAGCAGCCCGTGTGATGGATCTCGCCATGGACGCCGGTGTTCCTGTGATTGCCATCAATGACGGCGGTGGTGCACGCATTCAGGAAGGCATCTACAGCCTATATGCTTTTGGTGAGGTTTTCTATCGCAACGTTCAGTGCTCTGGTGTCATTCCCCAGATCAGTGTTATCAGCGGCCCCTGCGCTGGTGGTGCAGTTTACTCACCTGCTCTGACTGACTTCATCATCATGACCCAGGGCATGGGCAACATGTACATTACCGGTCCGGAAGTCATCAAAGCCGTGACGCATGAAATCGTAGATTCCGAAACCCTTGGTGGTGCAAACACCCACAGCAGCATCTCGGGTGTTGCGCATTTTGTTGGCCAGACCGAAGAAGAATCTTTCGCAATCGTCCGTAAGATCCTGGAATACATTCCTGACAACAATGCTAGTACCCCCAAAGTGGTTGCCACCAATGACAGCCCATTCCGCGCAGATAAAGAACTGGATACCCTGGTCCCAACCGACCCCAATCAAACCTATGATATTCGTGATGTCATTAATCGTGTGGTTGATACCGGTTCCTTCTTCGAAATCCACGCCAATTTTGCCACCAGTGCAGTGGTTGGATTTGCCCGTCTGAACGGTGAGAGCGTCGGTATTTCTGCGAATAACCCGGCATCGATGGCTGGAACCCTGGAAATGAATTCATCCGACAAGATTGCCCGCTTTGTACGCTTCTGCGACGCTTTCAACATTCCAGTGATTTCCTTTGTCGACACCCCAGGGTTCATGCCCGGCACCGCCACTGAGCACAATGGCATCATCCGCCACGGCGCGAAAATCCTCTATGCCTATTCAGAAGCTTCCGTTCCCAAGATTTCAGTCGTTACCCGCAAGGCGTACGGTGGTGCATACATTGTCATGGGCAGCAAACACCTGCGCGCTGATATGTGCTTCGCCTGGCCGACAGCTGAAATTGCGGTCATGGGTGCAGATGGCGCTGTGAACATCCTTCACGGTAAAGCCCTCAAAGAGAAAACCCCCGAAGAGGCAAAAGCCATTCGTGCAGAGCTGGTTGCCGAATACAAAGAAAAATTCTCCAATCCATACCAGGCAGCCGGTGCAGGCTTCATCGATGAGGTCATTATCCCGCATGAAACCCGCCAGAGGCTCATTGCAGCTCTTGATATTTTAAGGAATAAACAGACAACCACTCCTGCGAAGAAGCACGGAAACATCCCGCTGTAACAGAAAGGACGCGGATAATGGAAAATAATTTGCTATTTGCCTTACAAATATCCGGCATTGGGATCGTCGTACTGCTTCTGATTCTTGCTGCATTAGCGGGTGTCGTATATTTAATGACACGCTTCATCGTTGATAAAGAAGAAACCGAAGAAAGCGCAGAAGAAACTGCCCCAGCAGCCGAAGCTGCTGCGATCGAAGAACCCAAGACAGACCTGAAACTTGCCGCGGCCATTGCAGTAGCAATCGCCCGCGCACAGGCTGAAACGCAAGTTGTATCCACCGAAACCGAAGGTGGAGAAATCAACGCCTGGCGCCAGTTTGGTCTACAACGCCGGTTAACACAACCTTCCACTTTTAGGAGAACGAGATGACACAGTATAAAATCACCATCAAAGATACCACTTATGATGTTGAAATCTTAGATGACCCCCGCCAGGCCGAAGTTGCAGTAAAGGTCAACGGTGAACAATTTACAGTTGAAGCCGAAGAAATCGGTGGAAAAGCACCCGCAGCAGTAAAATCTGCTCCAGCCCCAGCTCCGGTTCGCGCCGCAGCCGCTCCTGCCGCTGCGCCAGCAGCAGTTGCTGGCCCCGGCACCATTAAATCTCCGTTACCAGGCGTTATCAATGCCATCAAAGTACAGGTCGGACAAAAAGTAAACGTTAATGATGAACTCTGCGTAATCGAAGCCATGAAAGCCATGAATGTCATCCGCGCCCAGAGCGAAGGCACTGTTACCCGAATTCATGTAACCGTGGGCGGAAAAGTTGCACATGGCGCTCCCCTCATGGATATTGAGTAGGAGGAAAGGATACTATCATGACAGGCTTTGATTTCTCAGGTTTACTCGGAGGTCTTCTCGATATTACCTGGCAACAGCTGATCATGGTAGCGGTAGGTTTACTTCTAATGTACCTTGGCATCTTCAAGGATTACGAGCCTAACCTACTGATACCGATCGGATTTGGGTGTGTTTTAGGTAACCTGCCCGTTGCTGTGAATATGGTTGGCGAAGAAGGAATGTTCGGCGTTCTTTACAAAGCGGGTATCAGTAATGAATTGTTCCCGTTGTTAATCTTCCTTGGTGTAGGCGCCATGATCGATCTGCGCCCACTGCTCAGCCAGCCAATCATGTTCATCATGGGTGCACTTGCCCATCTGGGCATTTTTGCCACCCTCATTATTGCCCTTGTCCTTGGGTTCAACCTTGCAGAATCCACCGCCATCGGCATGATCGGCGCGATTGATGGCCCAACAGTCATTTATGTGAATGGAAAATTAGGATCACTGTTTGAGACTCCCGGCCTGGCTGCAGCCATTGCAGTTACAGCGTACTCTTACATGAGCCTTGTTCCTATCATCCAGCCTCCTCTGATGCGGCTCTTCACCACCAAGTCTGAACGCGGAATTCACATGGAATACACTCCGCGCCCAGTATCCAGAATGACAGTCATTCTCTTCCCTATCATCCTTACCATCTTTGCTGCCATCTTCCTCCCCGAAGCCGCACCATTAATTTCCACATTAATGCTCGGTAACTTGATCAAGGAATCTGGTGTGGTTGACGGGCTCGTGGATACTGCAAAAGACGCCATCACCAACACCGCCACGATCTTCTTGGGCCTCACAATTGGCTCCACTATGATCGCTAAAGACTTCTTGAACACAGGTACGCTTCGCGTTCTCTTGCTGGGCTTGCTGGCTTTCGCATTGAACACCATCGGCGGACTTCTGTTCGGCAAGCTGGTTTGTGTTCTTTCTGGACGCAAGATCAACCCGCTTGTTGGTGCAGCAGCCATCAGCGCCTTCCCGATGAGTGGACGTCTGGCTCAAAAAGTTGCCCTTGAAACAGATAACAACAACTTCATCCTCATGCATGCCCTGGGTGCCAATGCAGCCGGACAGGTTGCCTCGGTTTTGGCAGCTGGTATCTTGATTCAGATGATTTTCCCAATCCTTTTGCACTAGTTTTAGAGAATGAATCAACGAAAAGATTGGAGTACCAAGTAAGAATGAATAGATTGGCGAATGGTTTCATTCGCCAATCTATCCCTTAAGATGATTTTTTGGGATTGTAATGTTAAAATAGTAACCCAATAGCAGTTCGCTGCTATTTAGGAAAATCTTACGAAAAGGAGAATCATATGAAACTGCTTGACCTGACCATCCCGTTTGGAATTGGAACTCCACCCTGGCCAACTTATGAACCATTGCAGGTAAAGTACTTCAAACGCCTGGCTCCTAACGGTGCCAACGGCCAATTATTGACCCACTCCAACCATCTTGGTACCCATCTTGACGGTGAAATCCACTTCTACACCCCTGGTCGTGACATGGCTTCGTTGCCCATGGACTATCTCGTGCATGAAGCAGCGATCGTTGACCTGAGTGATGTTTGCGGCGACTATGACGTTTATACCTCAAAAATGATCACCGACCGCGTTGAGGTTAAAGAAGGCGATATCCTCGTTATCCACACCGGTTACCACCACTTTGGCTGGGATCAGCCCACTGCTGATGAAATCCGTTACATGGTAAAGCACCCAGGCCCCGACCAGGAATTTGCTGATTGGGCCAAGAAGATGAAATTACGCTGGATCGCAGTCGACTGCGGTTCCGCCGACCATCCGATGAACACCATCATCCGCACCTGGATGCCCCGCCAGGCCAAACAGGCTGAATACGTCTTCAAGAAGAAATTCAACAAGACCCTCGAAGAATTCTTCACCGAAGAAAAGTACCAGCTCATGCACATCGACCTCTTCCCGAAGCAGATCATCCACGCTGAGTGCTTTGGTGGTATGATCGACCTTCTGCTCAACCGCCGTGTTCAGGTTGGCTTCTTCCCGTGGCGCTTTGTAGACGGTGAAGCTTCCATCGGCCGCGCTGTAGCCTTTGTTGATGACAAAGAATATGACGAACTGATGAAGAAAGCCGCAACCATGCCCAAGACCAAATTCGGCGACGTTTATGATCTTTCACATGTTGAGCGTCTGAATAAGTTAAGCGCAGCCAATATGGCTTAGTAGCTGATCATTTTTATTTATTAAGGAGAATTGCTGTGAAATTCGAACTTCCTGAAAAAGCAAGTCAAGAAACCCTGGAAATCGATGCCCGCGAAGTCGAGGCACTGCTTCAGGGTCCCGCCATGGATCTGCCGAAATGGCCAGGTGCCCAGGTGAAATTGAAAGACGGCCGCACCCTCTACATCCGCGAAGCTCGCCGCGATGAAGCCCCCAAGATGATGGAATACGTCAAACGTCTCATGGATGTCGATCACGACTTCTATGATATCGTCGGTGCCCGTGTCTACTCCGAAATCCTCGGATGGTATCGCCATCGTCTAAAAGATCCCTATACCCTGGTTGGTTTGATCGATGGTGTTTGGGCAGGTTTCGCCAATGGTCGTGTGATGAATGAAAAAGTCAACATCAGCCTGCATACCATGGCCCTCCTGCGCGGCGGCCGCATTGGCGCAGTTATGTACTACGCCAAGGCTTATTACGCCTTCGAAATGATCAAGAATACCGAATGGTGGGCAACCTACGAGTCTTACAATGGTTGGATGCGCTGGGGTCTTGGAATGGCTCAGCCTTCCTACCCATGGCCAGAAGTCCAGCATGAACTGGGCGGCGCCCGCGTTTACTATGTAACCAAAGCCTACTGGGATCAGTTGGTTAAGAAATACGTCCAGCAGATGGCCGGTGCAGATCTTGATTTCAACGTACCCGATTCCATCCGCAAAGCCAACGAAGAAATGATCGTCCCGGAAGAAATTCTGGTCTAGGAAAACTCACAAGCAACAAAAAACAGGAGCCTTTTCTGGCTCCTGTTTTTTGTTAACCATCAAATATTTGATAACATGCTTTTTATAGCAAAATAAATTCCCATAAAGGTATCTACCCCAGAAGAATGGCCAAAGCTGATCAAGCGTTCAAAAAATCCGCTGTCCAGTTGATTTGTTGAATCAAAAAGCGCATCAATTATTTTGAGGAACAACTCCTCAGACCAACCCCGCCTGGCTGCTGCTAATCTGTTTGCAGAAATTGTGGTTGTCCTTTCAAAAGCCAGCTGTGTCACCTGCGACAGCCAGTCATGAATGACCGGTCTCACAATATCCACAGCTTGATCATAGCGCATGTGATAAAGGAAGAACCCTGTTACCAGATCATCACCTGAGGGTGTCAGCCCTCCACCCCGGCCCAATAATACCCTTACACCACTCATCAATTTTTCAAAATTTCCTTGCTTGAATCCCTCCAGCAGAGATCGAACCGAATGACTGGTTTCTACATCGATTTGAGCACCGGATTCACTGGCTAAAAAGAGAAAACCTTTGTCGGGATCTTTTCGTGCTAATGTCTTTATCCACTGTTCTGCCAAAGCCAACTGGTCATTAAAGGGTGTTTTGAGAGGAGACGGAGGTGGAGGCGTCCAAATTTCAGCCGCGTCAGTTCTGATGGTAATCCGCGCCGCGGGAATGTAAAGCTCACCAGTTCGGAAGACAACCAGATCTCCCGGCTGCAGCTCGGCTAACCGGTGATCTGCGTCAGATATTGTCAAATTGAAAGGACTGCGATAATCTGCACAGGTCAGAAATAAGATTCGGTCGTCTGTACGAATAAAAGCTCCCTTGGAAGTAATCCCTATGATCGAACCGGAATCGGCAGAAGCGATTGTTTCTGCAGCCAGAGCCCCGATATTGCTGATTGAATATTCCTTCACAATAATAAACTCCTATTTGTGTATCACGGCCATGTTGCCCAAAACTCCCCATGAATTCAGAAAAACTTCGTTTGGGACTTCATAGAATTTGCCGTTGTTCATGTAACGGATCGAATCCTGATCATAGCCGGTGAGAATGACCACGTGCTCATAAGCGGCAACAATGGTGGTGTTTCCCTGTGAATCAGTGTACTCTGCAGGAACACCGCCGGTCATATTTCCAATCACCCAGGCAATGACCGGTTTGGATTGTGCCAGGCTCTCACGTATCTGTTCTAATGTCAGCCCTTTCGCTGCAATTGCAGGTAAGCCATATTGATCACGTAACAGCGCAGCAACCGGTTCGGCATGCACGCCATAGGCGTACGGCGGAACCTGACCCCACGGGCCCTTGGCGTCTCCAACAAATCCCAGATCAGGGTTATCTGATAATGGCAATTGATGTTGAAAATCATACTCATAGATCAAAACGCCAAAATAGTTCGCCCAGTCCGCGGCCGCGCTGGCTTCACATCCCAGGGCAAAGTACTGCCGTGATCCGCTGATATTTGTAATATAAAAGGATTCCGGAATAACAAACTCCGTCGCTGTTGGCGAAGGTACACTGGTTTGAGTGGCACTTGTGGATGTTGTATGATCCACAGCATATTGGGTGCTTTGCTGTGTCGCATCAAAAATTGCGGCCAGTGTTTGAGTGACGCTTATGTTAATATCGCCTGCTTGAACGCTGTTTACAGGTGTCTGCCTGTCTGTTCCCCTTTGATCCACACTGGTTGCAACGAGAGCAATCAATAAAATAACAATCACAAAACCAAATAAGACATTAAGCGACTTGATTTTTTTCATCTCTCGCGTCTAATGATACCCTGTATTAAGAAAAAATGCGATTTTTTGAGAAATCGCATTTTATTTCAGGTGAAAATGAGGAAATTTAATAAATAAATTCACATTTAAAGAAATCATTGGTGCCCGCACCACCGTAGCAGGTGTCTGTTCCTGAAAGGCCTCTGAGACTATCATTTCCATCCCCACCCAGCAGAACATCGTCACCCGGCCCTCCGATAAGCGTGTCATTCCCGCCGCCACCAACCAGGCAATCATTTCCATTTTGACCGGTGATTTTGTCATTGCCCGCAGTACCTAGAAAAAGCGTATTCGTTCCGCTTCCAATTGCACGCCTTGTAGCGACGTCATAGAAGCGGGTGATTCCCAGGTTTTTACACTCGTCTGGAATCATCATCATCATCGGTATGGGGGTAGAAATGTCATCTGTGAATGTCTGAGGGACGGTGTTGGTTGCAGCATATGCTCCAAATACCGCAAAGGCCAGAACTGGCAACGCGATCATCAGAAACCACCGCAGAGGTCGAAAGGCGCGTATCATAAATTTGTCTTATCCCCAATTTGCTGGTGATCTTTCGTGAAGTGGAAGAATCTACGCTCCACCTGAACAAAATAATCCGTTGTCTCAGGATTCCGGCAAGCCATGACTACACTGGCAGTCTTTTCAGCAAGAAGAAGTAAATCCTCCAGGGATGAAACTTCAATCATCCGATCGTTTATGCCCACGGGAGACTGGTCAACTTCCACCAGCATTTGACCGAATTCAAGCCGGTCGCTTAATCTGTCATCTCTTTTTTGCACATGCTTGTAGCTAATCGCCGGAATGATTAATCCAATTACGCTGATGAGAATACCAATTACCGATATTACCCTGGCGGCACTGACAGGTAAGTTCAATCCCAGGATGTTCATGGTCATCGGACTTGTTTTTTCAACAGGGATAATACCCTCCTGAACCGGTGATAAAGGATTTTCTTCTTCAAACCCAGAGAGATTGTTAAGATATACCTGTTGTTCATCAAGGCGAAAGCTTAGCACGGGGTTAAATTTGGTCTGAAATGGATTCCCGCTGACCAGTCCAGAATATTGTACTTCTGGTGTTACTTCAAGCAGAAATTGCTGTCCATCCACACCGGTAGTTTCACGAACAAATGAAACAAATTTTTGAATTTCACAAAGGTCTATGGATTGGTCAACCTGGAAAGAAGTTCCTTCGAATTGAGTTTGAGGAACTTGATAGATGGTTCGCTTCCAACCATTGGTGCTTTTTATTAGTGTAGATAATTGATATGTTCCACTGCCAGTGGTATCACCTGCAGCAGAAACCTGATAGTCAAAAGAAAGATTTACTGCACAAGTCAAAGCGGTAAAAACTGGATCACCGCTTTGAACAGTGTTTTGGTCATAAATGTTGTCTGCAGCTGTCGCGGAATAGGCAAATTGACCGCTTTGTGTATAGGTGATCTCGTTGGTAACTGTCTTCTGGAGCGGTCTGGTAAAGGCAAAAATTCCCAATATCAGACATCCAAGCCCAATGATATAAACCGGGAACCAGTAACCTTCCTTCCACTGGCTGAGCTTGACTCCAAAGGAATGGAGGAAATCCGAATGTCCAGCTTTACTTTTCCTGGTTGGTTGTGGAGGATTTACCATAGAAACTCCTATGATGAAAACAGAAAGACCGGAAAACAGCGAGAACAACCATGGTTGTCGAAGTTTCAAAAAGTATTTTCCGATTTTTGGAATGGAGTATCGGTATTTACCGATGATCTCCTCGCGTGAAGGATAATATCCATCAATCCAACTGTTATTGTCACCCTTTAGAATAAAGCGATCGCCATCGCGGTCGATGATGCGATGAATAACGCGGCCGACATCGGGGTGCAAGTAGATGACGATATCGCCGACTTTGTATTCTGCCTGAACATCGGCGATCACAAAATCCCCTTCATGGAAAAGGGGTTCCATGCTTGAGCCTGTGATCACAATATAAGTCAGATTCCCGCCGAACTGTGTCGGTAAAAAAATCACCCAGGCGACGAGGACAAACAACAGTCCAAGTACTGACTGGATGATCCGGGTTTTGAAAAATCTGACGAAAGCTTTCATTGTTTGATGGAGGGGCGCCGGTTGTTATCTGGCGCCCCCGATCATCCTGGTTAATTAGTTGGCTGCAACGACGCGCAACATGTCAGCCGAAAGGACATCCGCACCGGTGGTGGGGCATGTAACTGATGTTCCCGCGCCAGGTGTGCAGGTGTACCATGTTGAACCGGAATCGACAAGTTTGATCTTCACAACCGTGGTGGCGGTGACTGCGGGAGAAATGGTGAAGGATACTGAATCAATGAGTCCGGGATTGGTGGCATTGAGGGTGTAATGAACAGCGCTGATGGTATAACCAGAGATATCGCCTTCGCCGTCGCCCGCCTGTGATGCTGCAACCGTGTTACTATCTGCGAAAGCATATGCCCCAACGGATAAGATGAGGGCCAACAACAAAACAATCAAAACCTTGGATGACTTTTTCATATTTTCTCTTCCTTTGCTAAAATATTTTCTGGATTTACATATGCAATACTAACATATATCCGTATTATTACGCATTAAGTATTTGTTAAGTTTACTTAACGTAACTGTTAAGTGCTTTTACGGAATTTAATAAGAAAGCACTCCCTGAAAGGGAGTGCGTGGTGCCGAGAGCCAGGATCGGACTGGCGACCCCACAATTTTCAGTCGTGTGCTCTACCAACTGAGCTATCTCGGCGCGTCAATAATTCTACCTGAGGGAGGGGTTATTGTCAAGAAATTGATCCTGCTCCTTCCGGTTCCGTCTGATCCTGGCCTGATCGATGATGATTCCACTTAAGACAATGAGAATCGATATCCCTGCGATTGCTGCCGATAAGGGAAGGAAAGGAATTTTAAATTTTCCGCCGTAGAATCGGGCAAGGTACCAGGCAAACATTCCCAGCAGGAAAATTCCCTCCACTGCCAGCCAGCGGAAGAACCAGGCGCCGTGTCCGCTGCGGATGCGCTGCCAGCTCCAGCCCACCAGCCACGCCAGCCAGGGGAGCAATATCGCCCGGTAGCGGGGGTTATCCCACTGATCACCACCTGCGCGCAGCGTCGAAATACAGACCCAGGCAGCCATGGCAACCGCCGCCAGAAACACCACCCACTCTTTTCCTTGCTGTTTCTTCGGCCACGAAGCAAATAGCGAATAGACAATGAAAGGAATCGCAAAATACCATCCGATAGCGCGCACGCTCATGATGGTCATCCAGACAGGCAGCGATTTATCCAATATTGCAGCAGGCAGCAACGGCTGGGTAATGCCCGCCAGGGCTGTCAGAGGAACCAGCCAGGTAGCACCGCCTAATTTATCCAGCAGAAATTGGATCTGGCCAGATGCCCTCTCTGTTAAATATGCATCATAGTGGATCGTCGGTTTCAGCCACAACCATCCGCCTGCTGCCATTCCGACCAATATCACACCCAGCGCAAGCCAGCCGAAAAGTTGATACTGCTTTGTTTTCTGCTCAGAAAGCCAATCGATCACAAAGTAAAGAACCAGCAATCCGCCAATTGCTGCACTAAACGGGGTAGAGATCATCGTTGCCAGCGCAATTGAAAGAACAAATATCAGCGCTTTTTGAATAGTTTTTTGGCGCCAGTTCGATACTGCCCATAAACCAATGCAAAAAAGGCCAATTAGAAACGGTTCGCGCATCTGTGAACTACCCAGTAACACGCCCTCCGGATAGAGTACGTAGAACCATCCAGCAACCATTGCCGCCAATTGCCCCCAGCGTTTTTGCACAAACTGGAACAGGAAACCCAATCCAATGGACATCAATAAAGCGCCAAGGATGGTAATCAGGAGCGGCCTGGCCACATCAGGACTGAGAAACCGGTAAATTAAGGCAGTAATAAAGAGTAAGCCGCCGTATTGATCACCCTGAATTGAATTAGAAAAGGCGGTGAAAAGGGAATCTTCACTTGATGCCAATGCGAATGCCTGAACATTGCGCGTATAAGCATCAGAATAAACAAAGCCGGCATTCTGGACCTCGTTATCATATCCCAGCACCGGAAGCCCGTTATGTAACAAGATCCCTGTGAGCAGCCTCAGCAAAAACGCCGTAATCATCATGATGGCCAGCGCTTTTTCGCCGCTCAATCCACGCCACACCCTCAGACCGATGAAAAAGCCAGGCCAGAACAGCACTCCAGTCGCCAGCCACGCATTCATCCATGGCCCAGGCTGCATGAACGCGGCTGCTGCGGCTAAGATTAACGCAGAAGCCAGAGAAATCAACAGGTCGTACACAATTTGAGGAAGTCGTTTCATGGTCAAAAAACCGCCCGTCGAAGATTTTTTCCACTTATTGATATGCTGTGCTCAAGCGGATTATATCTTATTTCAGGCAGCCAATTTTTACCCCGTGGAGCAGCCCATCCACGAGCCCTGTGCGCAGATCTACTGAAAGGTTCGATAAGATTTATTTTGTCGGAACCGGGCAAGTGGATGGAACAGGTTCCAGATCGTTAAGGATCTTCGCGTAAAGAATATCTGGAAGCAGCTCGATATCCTCTTTGAAGTAGTCGCGCAGGATCAGCCTGAAGGTGTTCACTGGTGTGATTGTTTCATAGAGATCTTTCTGCACGTCAGCCGGCAGATAAAATGCGTTAAGGATCTTATGTTTGTCTAAACCCGTGGTGATCATGTGCGCCCCGTGATCACCCTGAATAATGATGATCGGCGGCTCATCTGATTTTGCGATCAGGATATCAACCAGTTGTAACACGCGTTTGTTGATGTAAGAAACCATATCGAGATAAGGGGGAATGTTCCCCTCTGCAGTCTCTGGATTGTAAGTGTAACGGAAATTACCATTTGCATCATACACATACGGCCCGTGAGGTGCGTTGATGTGCGCGTATACGAAATAATTGCCTTCTCGAGTTGGGAATTCTTCCAGCGAGTCCAGTACATAGTTGGTTTGCATGTACCAGTAACTGGCATAACCAATGGCACTTTCCCGAGAATCCGAAAGGAAGAACCAGTCAGGAATAAAATCAAACTGGACCGGATTCATTTTGTACAATTCAAATAGCGGGCGCAGCAAGGTGGTTTCGAAATATAACCGGGCAAATTGCGATTGCGCGACTGTATCCTTCATCCCCTTATCGGTTGTGACATTCAAATAGATATCGGCATTATTGATGTCGGTTTCAGAAGAGAATGCCCGTGTACTGACAAACTTGTATCCGTAACGATACAGATCCAGGCGAATTCGGTTGTTGAGCAGTTCTTGAGGGATCTCGCCCTCGCCGTCTTCTTCATCTAATACTTGATCGAGGTAAGCGTAATTTAAGGAAGAAGTAACCGAATTCTTGGTTCCTGCATAATTGGAGTTAGAGCAATCGGCCACATAGAACCCGCGTTTTTCAAGGGCAGAGATAAACCCCGAATTGTCATATCCCATCTTTTCCATCAGTACATCCTGCCGCGAATAAGCATCCAGGATGATATAGTAAATATCAGCCAGTTGCTGATCCGCAGGCTGAACAGTTGAATCAGAAGCGGCTGCTGCCACATTTTCAACGGGTTGGGCACTCTTGCGGCGCGCACTTTCATACACTGCAATCTGAATCAGATTCACCACGATCAGCAATGCAAGTAGCCCGTTGAGTAGTAGAACAGTGTCTTTTGACAGGCTCTTAACCTTGATCATGATCACGAAGAAAATGATCAGCAGGATCAAGTAGACGATCAATAACTTCACAAATCCAATCGAAAATCTAAAAATGGTTTTGTCTTCGATCAGGTTATAGATATGGCCAAAGGAGAAAAACAATAGAAAAAATAAAGAGCTCGCAATGCTTGAGCGGATCGAGGATCTGAAAATGGAAAAAGCCAATCCCCACACAACGGCCACAAATCCTAGTGTGACTAGAATCGAAAAGACTGCGTCGCGTGGATAGATTTGACTTTTGTTGAAATTCCACAGAGCAATAATCGGGAAAAGACCGGCAAGAATGCCGAAGAAAGGAAAACGGAAAATTTTTCGCATAATTCAAAAATTATACTCCCGATGCGTGAGATCATATTTGTTTCTATGTAGCAACAAATCAAGAATACCCGCTTATTTCAATCATTGGTCGTCTTAATGACCCATTTTTAAAAAATGAATTGTCAGATCAAGCGGAAATATTGCGGGCTGCGATTAAAATTTAATCCCCCCTGATAAAATGAGGCAGATTCGCCGGGAGCTCGAGAGATAACTCAACCAGGCCGCCAAACTCACCGTCTTGATACCATGGGCACTGGTAAATCAATTTCTTAACGCCCTTTTTCTCGATGGTATACACGTTAATTGATTGCTTATCGATCATGTTCAGAATCTGCCTGCGCGCATCCTCTGGGTGACAGTCTAACAAGGATTGACCAATTAACGCTCTCCCACCGTCTTTTGCAAAGGTGACTGCAGATTTATCGTTCATTTCCAAAATAACACCGGTTTTATCACAAACTGTGATGGCAAAAGGAACTTCTCTGAGAAACTGAAAATTAGCCATGTTTTAACTCCTGATTTGATAAAAATACAAGGATTTTAGAAGAAGAAGGTTTGAGTGCGCAGTGAAAGCCAAACCTCAAATGAGATCACACCGTCGGTTCCCAGATCCCTTTAACAAAGGAGGCGTCTCAATCCTCCGGCCAGGGCGGCATAGCGATGCAAATGAACTTCAACGCTTCGCCCGACACATTGCGATAATGGAATTTCGTTCCCACCGGTATATCGATGGCCCTAGCAGGAACCCGATCAATCACGCAGCTATCCATACCGTCATCGAGTCAGATCTCGCCGTATCCTTCCGGAACATACCAGAATTCACTGACTGTGGCATGCACGGTAGCGCGATTCACCTGGCAGGGCGGTAATGTGCTGTGGATCATGTTGACAGTTTTACCGTCCACCAGGTAACGCATCTGTGCCCCCGCCGGTGATTTTGCGTCTGGGAGTTCTGATCGTGTGATGGTTTTCATCTTCATCTCAAAGATTTATGAAAGGCGCATGCCGAATTTCTTTACCGTTTATGGCTGTTCGTCTTCTGAATAAAACCACAGGATATGCAGGCAGGTTTCGCAGATGTAACAATCACCACGCGGATTCAGCCAATCCAGTTCAAAAAGTGTCATCATACGCGTATTGAGCTGTGCTTCACGATGCCAGAATTTATCACCGCCGCACACTGGACATTTTAACCAGTGTCCTGCGCGTTGAATCATAGATGCTTCTTTTTCCATAATGCTCCTTTCGCCCCAAAGTATAATTGACGATAAGATGATTCTACTGTAAAGCGAAAATAAAGGGGGTGAATCTCTTTCACCGACCCTATCAGGATTGTTGAGGAAATGTTATTATGAAGGAACATCATTCAGACCTTTATCGTCTTTAAAAAAGACTTGTTCAATCGTTGATAAGGAGAATCCCATTTATGAGACCAAAACGATACTTCACCCTGATTGCCATAATGGCTTTTGTCATGCTGCTTTCTGGTTGTGGTTCACGAGCCACCCCAACAATTGACCCGGCCATTCAGCAGGCAACGATCGATGCTGCGGTTGCCCAGGCGCTGCAAACATTGATGGCGAACCAGACCAGTACGGCCGCAGCGATGCCCACCAACACCTCCACAGCCACCAACACCCCTGAACCCACGTTCACCTTCACCCCTTCGGCAACCGCAACCCCGTTTATCCCAACCGCCACGTGGATACCATACACCCTGACCCCATCCGCTACTGCAACCCCCGTTGCTTACAGCTGCCAGCTGCTCAGCACATCTCCGACAGCCGGAACCAAGATTAATATCAACACAGATTATGATGCCGCTTGGGTGGTCAAGAACAACGGCACCAAGGTATGGGAAATAGGGTATTTTGATCTTAAATTCATCAGTGGAACCAAGATGCAGACCAAAGGTGATATTTTTGACGTCAAGACTGCTGTCGACAAGGGCGGAGAAATCAAACTCATTGTAGACATGAAAACCCCATCCACAGCCGGCAAATACACCGCCACCTGGGCGTTGATGTTCGGCGAGCAGACCCTTTGCACGCTGCCCGTGGATATCGAAGCGGTGAATCCGTAAGATTTTACGAGCAATGTATCGTAATAACAATAACCTCCCCGTTTTGAAAGATCGGGGAGGTTTATTAATTATGAAATCGACTTACCTGTTTATTAGGCCCGGCAGGGATCGCCGCGAAGCGCTCTGAAAGAGAACCTGCGACCAAATCATCAATTGCCAAGCAAGGTGGGCCCGGCAGGGATCGCCGCGAAGCGCTCTGAAAGAGAACCTGCGACCAAATCATCAATTGCCAAGCAAGGTGGGCCCGGCAGGGATCGAACCTGCGACCAAGCGGTTATGAGCCGCGCGCTCTGACCACTGAGCTACGGGCCCCACTTCTAGACAAAATTATATCATTGATTAAATAAAAATCCCGCGTTCTGACCACTGTCCCCTACGGGGATCTTCGAAGCTACGGGCCCCACTTCTAGACAAAATGATATCATTTTTCTTTGCGTCCTTTGCGTCTTTGCGAGTTACGTTCCTGCCCAACTTCCTTCTCCCCCTTGACCATCCTCCTGCGCTGGCTTATAATTCACCAATTGAATATTGGAGCTTAATGAACCTGCCTAATAACATCGAGCGTGACCTGATCATTCTGGAACATATCGAACAGGACCCGGATACGTCACAGGCAGCCCTCGCCTCAAAGTTAGAGGTGGCAGTTGGTACTGTGAACTGGCACCTGAAACGCTTGATTGAGAAGGGTTATGTCAAAGTCAGCCGGTTAGAAAGAAAAAAACTGAAATATATCATCACCCCAGAAGGAATTGCCTTGCGCACCCGGCTGACCATGGATTACATCCAGAACTCATTCAACCTTTACCGTCTGGTGCGTGAGCGTGCAACCCGTGCCATCAACGAAGCCAAAGCGTCAGGGTTCCATGCAGTTCAGATTGATGGCAGCGGCGATGTAGCCGAGATTTGCCGTCTCACCTGTTTAGAGCAGCAAATTGCCGTGGTCAATGATAGCAATGCCCCCGTGCTGCACCTGGCGGGATTGAAAGTCATCTTAGAAATGCAGGAGAAATCCTAAATGTCACCCGAATCGATCAACTTGCAGGGTAAACGCGTGTGCGTTACCGGCGGTGCCGGTTTCCTTGGTTCATTTGTCACTGAAAAACTAAAAAAACGTGGGGCACACGTTTTCATCCCTACCATCGAAGAATATGACCTCGTGCAGCAGGATTCGATCCGCAGGATGCTCAATGATTCCAACCCCGAGATCATCATTCATCTGGCCGCCCAGGTAGGCGGCATCGGTGCCAACCGTGAACACCCGGCAGAATTCTTCTACAATAACTTGATGATGGGTGTGCAGCTCATCCATGAAGCCTGGAAACACGGTGTTGAAAAGTTTGTTGCGCTGGGAACGATCTGCGCTTACCCCAAGTTTACCCCCGTGCCATTCAAAGAAGATGACCTCTGGATAGGATACCCCGAAGAGACCAACGCTCCTTACGGCCTGGCAAAAAAGATGCTGCTGGTGCAATCGCAGGCCTACCGCCAGCAATATGGGTTCAATTCGATCTTCCTTATGCCCGTCAATCTTTACGGCCCGCGCGATAATTTCAACCCAGAAAGTTCGCATGTGATCCCCGCTCTGATTAAGAAATGCCTTGAAGCCAAGGCATCCGGTGCGGATTCCATCGAAGTATGGGGTGACGGTTCTCCCACACGTGAATTTCTCTACGTGGAAGACGCTGCAGAAGGCATCCTGCTGGCCACCGAAAAATATAACTCGCCCGAACCGGTCAATCTCGGTTCTGGGATGGAAATCAGTATCAAAGACCTGGTAGAACTGATCGCCAGGCTCACCGGGTTCGAGGGCAAACTGATATGGGATACCAGTAAACCCAATGGTCAGCCGCGCCGCCGTTTAAACGTGGAGCGCGCTGAACGAGAGTTCGGTTTTAAAGCCCAAGTCAGTTTTGAAGAAGGTTTGCACCGCACAATTGACTGGTACAAAGCCAAGATCGGGATGAACTCATAAGTATGGCCACAACCACTCTGGACCTCAAGAAAAAACCTGCCACGGTCGTGATCAAACCCAGTAAGGGATGGGTTGGTCTCAACCTGAAAGACCTGTGGATCTACCGCGAATTGGTCTATTTCTTGACCTGGCGCGACATCAAAGTGCGTTACAAACAATCAGTGCTGGGAATTCTCTGGGCGATCCTCAAGCCATTCATGTCGATGGTAGTGTTCACCATCTTCTTTGGCAACTTCGCGAAGATCCCCTCCGATGGCTTCCCTTACCCGATCTTTGCTTACACCGCCACCCTTCCAATGGAAATGTTCACCAATGCCATGACAGTTGCCAGCCGTTCGATGGTCGCCAGTGGTAGCATGATCTCCAAGATTTACTTCCCGCGCATGATCGTCCCGCTCGCATCGGTCATGTCGAGCGTGGTTGATTTCTTCATCGGTTTCGTCATCCTCATTGGCATGATGCTTTTCTACCACATCACCCCCACTATCGCCACCCTCTGGCTGCCGCTTTTGATCTTGCTCGCTCTGGTCACAGCGCTGGGGATCGGCTTCTGGGCATCAGCCCTGATGGTTCGCTACCGCGACGTGGGGTATATCATGCCCTTCTTGAGCAGCCTGTGGACGTACATCACACCAGTAGTCTACCCCGCCAGCATGATCCCAGAAAAATGGCGAGTGCTTTATGCTCTCAACCCAATGACGGGTGTTGTCGAGGGATTCCGTTACGCACTGCTCGGCTCCACATCATCTCTATCACTACCCATGATCCTGGCTTCCTCCGGGATCGCCATTCTCATTCTCATTTCCGGATTGTTTTACTTCCGCCGCATGGAAAAACAGTTCGCCGACATGATCTAAAGGATCTTCATGAGTAACCTGGCTGTTCGAGTCGAAGATATTGGCAAGCAATACAATATTTTTACTGAAAGCACAAAGTACACCACTTTGCGCGATAAAATCGTCGAAACGATCAAGAAACCTGTGTCCACCTTATTCAATCCTGCCGGAAGTGAAAAATTTTGGGCACTCAGGCATGTTTCGTTTACCCTTGAACACGGTCAGGTATTGGGCATCATCGGCAAAAACGGAGCAGGTAAAAGCACTCTGCTGAAAATCCTTTCCAGGGTTGTGGAGCCCACCGAGGGCATTGCTGAAATCCACGGCAGGGTTGGCTCGCTGCTCGAAGTTGGCACCGGCTTCCATCCCGAATTGACCGGTCGAGAGAACATCTTCCTCAACGGCGCCATCCTGGGCATGAAAAGAGCCGAAATCACACGAAAGTTTGATGAAATCGTGGCATTTTCAGAGATCGAGAAATTCATTGACACACCTGTCAAGCGCTATTCCAGCGGTATGTACATGCGCCTGGCTTTTGCCGTTTCAGCCCACCTCGAACCAGAAATCCTGGTGGTCGATGAAGTGCTCGCCGTAGGAGACGCCGAATTCCAGCGTAAATGCCTTGGAAAGATGAGCGACGTGGCCTCCGAAGGACGCACGGTCATGTTTGTCAGTCATAATATGTCTGCCATTCAACGCCTCACCCAGGAATGTATTATCCTCGATCAAGGAAAAATGATCATGCGCGCGCCAACCGCGCAGGCTGTCGATTACTATCTGACCAATGATTTCGCTGGAGATGGCGAACGCAAATATTCTGATGATGAAATTCCGACGTCTGCCCATCCATTTAAACCAATCGCCATACGCACCATCGATAAAGCCGGGCATATTACAGACAACCTTGTGTCAACCGATCCGATCACAATCGAGATCGAATACACCCTGGCGCAGGATATAACCGGATTGAGGGTGGGCATTTATCTAATGACTTCACGCGGCGAATATGTGTTCACCTCTTTCGACACTGACGAACCCGAAAAATATCAAAAATACAGCGTCCGTAAAGCCGGGCATTACATCAGCCGCTGTATCATTCCAGCAGATTTTCTCAATTCAGGCAGATTCGTTATTGGCATGAACGCCAGTTCATATATGGTTAAACGATATTTCGCAGATGAGCGAGCGATTAATTTCAATGTCAACGCAACCGGCGCACCGGGTATGCAGTGGGTAGAGTTGCGCCATGGACCGGTCCGTCCACGATTGGATTGGACGATCGAAGAAAGGTGATATGAAAACAGCAAAAAAAGAAGCTGTCAAGCGATTGCTGGGTGACATCCCATTAACAGCCGAGATATACTGGCTTGTTCGCCGGTCAGAGAACCCGGCCAATGTGCGTTATAGTCTAAAAGGACTTAAAGGAATCCTCCCAGAAGCGATTGATGCCGTTAAAGCCGCCAGAAAGAACGCTCCTCCTGGCAAGAAAATATTCTTGTTTGCTTCAGTGCACTACTGGCTGGAAGATATTACGATGATGGCTCTCGCTCTCTCAGGTCAGGGGCATAATGTCAGCCTCGGATATTTCCCTTATGCCAAATGGAACATTAATCAGACAAAATTTGATATCCGCAGGCAGGCAATATATACGCGAGATGCGCTGCGACCGGTGGGAAATCTGGCGAATTTTGTCGACTTTTCTGGATGGAACGCTTCTTATCTGGTTGTTCCCGATGAAATCCAACGGGCAGTCGAACATGTAACCGATTACGATTATATGTATGCGTTTCAGACCGAAGAAGTAGATAGAGCCAATGATTTTTATAAATTTCGTTATGAACGGAATTACCGCGCAGCTCAGGTGCTGTTCGACTACCTGAGGATAAACCGCCCTGACTCTGCCATCGTACCCAATGGAACGATCATGGAAATGGGAGTTGCTTACCGGGTACTGAGATACCTCGAAATTCCAACCGTCACCTACGAATTTAGCGATCAGAAAAAGGTGATGTGGGTGGCGCAGAATGATGAAGTCATGCTGCAGAATACCGATATTCTGTGGAAACAGCATGAAGACTTCACATTAAACGATTCTCAGCTCAAAGAAATTCAAACATTAATGTCTTCACGTCGTAACGGAGCTTTGTTTGGTAATTTTTCAAGGCAGTGGCAGAAAATTCCTTCCGAAGGTGCACAGAAAGCAAAAACCAAACTTGGGCTTGACGAGCGCCCGGTCGTGTTGATGGCAACAAATGTTTTAGGGGATTCGCTCACGCTTGGGCGGCAGGTCTTTTCAAAATCAATGACCGACTGGTTGATTCGAACAATCCAGTACTTTGTTGAAGTGCCAAAAGTACAACTGGTTATCCGTATCCACCCCGGCGAGGCGCTTGTCAAACATGGTTCAATCTATGACAAAATACGTGAAACGCTTCCGGTCTTACCCGATCACATTCACCTTGTAGCTCCAACCGAGGATATCAACACTTACGATCTGATGGAGTTAGCAAGAATTGGGCTGGTATACACAACCACTGTCGGCCTGGAAATGGCCTTACATGGAATCCCCGTTCTGGTGGCTGGAAAAACCCATTATCGCAATCGTGGGTTTACGCATGACCCCAATACATGGGTCGATTATTTTAAGACACTCAACAAACTGATATCAAACCCTCAGGATTCCATGCTTAACGAGGAACAGATAAAGTTAGCGTGGAAATACGCCTATCTATTTTTCTACAAATATCCGGTACCGTTTCCGTGGCACATGGTGTTTAGAGAAAAAGACTTCAAGGAAGCCTCGATGGCAGAAGTTCTCTCAAAATCAGGTTTAAAGGCATATAAGACCACTTTTGACCTTCTAACCTTTCAAACCCGGCTCAGGTAAGTATGGAACACGACCCGTATTCCAGGTTACGATTTCGCCGGCAATTCATCTACGGTCCAAAGGTAGATCAATTCTCCACATGGCCGCATCACCTCATGCCCAATGGCTACGAGGTGGCGGTGCATCCAGACCTGCAATTCACAAGAGCAGACCATGAGGGTGATTCGCTCATCCTTCTCGGGTATGTGTTCGATATTGATCATCCAGAGCTGGATAATCAGCAGGTTCTAGATAACTTACTGATCAACTCCAAAAGTAAATCTCAATTTCTTGAAAAACTGGACCAACTCAGCGGGCGCTATGTGCTTTTCGTTTTCTTGAACGAAGAACAATTTGTACTCATGGATGCCGCTGGTATGCGGCAGGTCTTTCACTACCAGAGACCCGATAACAGTATCTGGCTGTGTTCTCAACCTGGAATTTTGCAGAACTTATTTGATTTACATTACTCAAAAGACGCTGAATCTTTCCTCGCATCACCTACCATCTTAGCATCACGTGAACCCTGGTGGCCTGGAACGAGCACCCCATTCGAAGAAGTCAGGCACCTGTTACCAAACCATTTGTTAGACCTGAGAACCGGTGAGGTAAAGCGTTATTGGCCGCGTGAACCGATCACCAGGTATAAAATGCGGGCGGGGGCTGAAAAGGCAACCTCGATTTTACGCAAGATCATGATTGCAGCAAATATGCGATTTGACCTCGCAATGGCATTAACTGGCGGCTATGACAGCCGCATCGTGTTTGCCGCCTGCAGAGAAATCGTCAAAGACCTGCATGTATATTCAATGATTTACCATAAGTTATCAGATACATCCTCTGAAATTACAATCGCAAAAGATTTAGCCAAATTTGCAGGCGTTCCACATGAGGTTATCAGATGTGATCAACCCATGACTGAAGATTTTAAAGCCCTATATGAACACAACCTGGAAAAATGCTATCAAAGTTACGGTCACATTGTATATGGTCGTTTTTTGAATCTGGATGAGAACAAGGTTGTTGTAAAATCGGTTGTAAATGAAATTGCTCGTTGTTTTTATTATCGCACCGGTGTGTATCCGTATCAGATAACCACCGATCTCCTGTGCCGCATTTCGAAACTTGGTACACACCCATTTACTTATCGATACTTCTCAGAATGGCTCGAAGATGCCAAACCTGTTGAAAAATTAGGTTATAAAATTTTGGATTTCTTTTACTGGGAAAATCGTAATGCAAACTGGCAGGCCATGAGTCAGCTTGAATTTGATCTTGCCAACGACGAGTTCACTCCGTTTAATCACCGAGAGATGCTGTCAATCATGCTTGGTGTCGACCATAGACGGCGCTGTATGCCAAAGAATGAATTTCAACGCGAAATGGTACGCTGCTCATGGCGCGAATTGGACGATTTTCCGTATAACCCGGGTGCGAAGGTGATCAAAAAACCTTTTTATGAGGGTCCTTGGATGACACTCGCGCGGTGGGTAAAATACAATTTAATCAAGAGGAATAACAATGAATTGGACAGATAACGTAATCCTGGTAACCGGTGGTACCGGTTCATTTGGAAAGAAATTTATTGAAGTGATGCTCAAGGAGTACCACCCGCGCAAGATCATCGTGTTCAGCCGCGATGAACTGAAACAACACGAAATGCAGGTGGCTGGTTTCAAAGACCCATCCCTGCGATACTTCATCGGTGATATCCGTGATCAGCAGCGCTGCCGGCGCGCCTTTGAGGGCGTTGATATCGTCGTTCACGCTGCCGCTCTCAAACAGGTTCCCGCCTGTGAATATAACCCGATGGAAGCGATCAAAACCAACATCCTCGGAAGCGGAAACGTGATTGATGCTGCAATCGATGCCGGTGTTAAGAAAGTCATCGCACTCAGCACCGACAAAGCGGTTAACCCCGTAAACCTTTACGGCGCCACCAAACTGGCAGCTGAAAAACTCTTCGTGCAATCCAACGCGTACGCCGGCGCCAAGAATACACGTTTCTCTTGTGTGCGTTATGGCAATGTTGTGGGAAGCCGGGGGTCGGTAGTGCCGGTTTTTCTCAAACAGCGCGAGTTGGGCAAAGTGACCGTAACCGATGAACGCATGACCCGTTTCTGGATCAGTCTTGAGGGCGGTGTACGCTTCGTTATCCGCGCCGTTGAAAATATGCATGGCGGTGAAGTGTTCGTTCCCAAAATCCCCAGCATGACGGTCACCGACCTTGCGAAAGCCATCGCGCCAAACGCCAGCATTGAATACATCGGTATCCGGCCAGGTGAAAAACTACATGAGGTATTGATTTCAGAAGACGAAGCGCGCCAGACTGTGGAATTAGACGACATGTATGTCGTTCAACCTGCAGAATCGCTCTGGTTTGGGCGCGACTGGGAAACCAAGGGCAAATTACTAGAAGACGGTTTTCGCTACGCTTCTAATACCAACACCCAGTGGCTGAATGTGGAAGAAATCAGTAAAATTATCGCTCCCATTGAAGCCGATTATCTTTCTGGAAAACTCGGATGACACACTTTTTGGTAACCGGAGTTAGCGGGTTACTCGGGCTGAATTTTGCCCTTGCGGTGGACGGTAAGAAACACCAGGTCACCGGCGTGGCCAACACATTGCCCATGGCCTGGGCAAGTTTCAAGAATGTACAGGCAGAGTTAACCCAAGCAGGAGTGATCGAGCGTTTGATCGAGGAACATAAACCTGACGTGATCCTTCACTGTGCGGCCATTGCCAACGTTGATTTATGTGAATCAGAGCCAGATCAGGCCAAAATTGTGAACACCGATCTGCCAGGCAGCATTGCAGAAGCGTGCCTCCGGCACTCAATTAAAATGATCCAAATCTCCACAGATGCTGTTTTTGATGGTGTTAAAGGCAATTATCAAGAGGACGACCCCACTAACCCTTTGAGCGTTTACGCCCAGACCAAACGCGACGGTGAAAATGCCGTTTTGTCTGCCAACCCCGATGCGCTGGTGGCCAGAGTTAATTTCTATGGTTGGAGCGCCACCGGTAACCGCAGCCTGGCTGAAGTTTTCTTTAACAACCTCCAGGCCGGTAACCAAATGAACGGCTTCACCGATGTGATTTTTTGCCCAATGAACATTTTAGATCTATCAGATCTTCTTGTCGAAGCCACAGACTTGCAGTTGAAAGGTATCTTTCACATGGTAGGGGCAGAACCAATGAGCAAATATCAATTTGGGGTGCGCATTGCAGAGAAATTTGGCTTTGACCCCGCGCTCATTAATCCGGTTTCAGTCAAGGATGGTAACCTGAAAGCAGCCCGATCTCCAAATTTAAGCCTTTCTACTGCAAAACTTCAAAAGGCGCTTGGGCACGATCTTCCCGCGTTTGACGCCGGTCTGCAAAAATTTTATGACCAGTTCCGCCGGGGATACCCGCAATACATCAAGACCCTTATTTGATTTTTTTCAGATCAAGGAGTGAAAGAATGGATATCAAGATCGGAAAAAACCTTATCGGCCCGGATCACCCCACATATTTTATCGCCGATATTTCGGCAAACCACGACGGAAGCCTTGAACGCGCGCTCATGCTGATTAACCTGGCAAAAGAAGCCGGGGCAGACGCGGCCAAGTTTCAAAACTTCCGCGCGCCTAAGATCGTCTCTGATTATGGTTTCAAGGCCATGCAGGGGCAGGTCTCTCACCAGGCAACCTGGAAAAAATCTGTTTTTGAAGTCTATTCCGATGCCTCCATCCCCTTTGACTGGACACCCATTTTGAAGGAAGAATGTGACAGGGTCGGCATCGACTATTTTTCATCCCCTTACGATTTCGAAGCCGTCGACTACCTCGATCCCTTCGTACCGGCCCACAAGATTGGTTCAGGTGATATTGACTGGGTAGAGATGCTGGAATACATCGCGCGCAAAGGCAAGCCGGTCATCCTTTCTACGGGTGCAGCCACCATCGGAGATGTTGACCGCGCGGTGCGCAGCATACTCGCCATAAACCAACAGTTGGTATTAATGCAGTGCAATACCAACTACACGGCCAGCCCGGTTAATTTCGAACATATTCACCTGCGCGTGCTAGACACCTACCGCACGATGTTTCCGGGGGTTGTGTTGGGCCTTTCAGATCACACGCACGGGCATGCCACCGTGCTGGGCTCCGTTGCACTTGGCGCAAGAGTGATCGAAAAACACTTCACCGACGACACTTCCCGCGTCGGTCCTGACCACCCGTTCTCGATGACCCCCGCCACCTGGCGTGAAATGGTGGATCGCACCCGCGAGCTTGAAAAGGCGCTCGGCTCTCCGGATAAAAAGATCAGCGGCAACGAGATGGATACCACGATCGTGCAACGGCGCTGCTTAAGAGCTGCCAGAGACATCAAAGCCGGTGAAGTATTCACCCGCGAAATGATTGATGTTCTGCGCCCGGCCACGCCCGGGGCAATTAAGCCTTACGAGATACAGTCCGTCATTGGCACCCGCGCCCTGCACGACTTACCTTCTGGAAAAGAATTGCGCTGGACCGACCTGGGAGCGTAAGTTGAAGGTTCTGTATTTTTCGCGCGGATATTCTCCTCATGACGAACGCTTTTTAAAAGCGCTTTCACGCACCGATCACGAGATTCATTTCCTGCGTCTGGAGGGAAACCAGGCTGTTCAACTCCCTACCCGGGTTCATGAGATGCACTTTCTCGATACACCGCGCGGTCTCAACAAAATCAGAGCCCTTGTCAGAAATTTTCAAGATCTGGTCAAAGTTCTCAAACCTGACCTTGTGCATGCCGGACCTGTTCACGGCCCGGCATACATTGCGGCGAGAGCTGGTTTTCACCCCCTTGTCAGCATGTCCTGGGGTTCTGATATCCTCTATGATGCCAGTCATTCGATCAAGGCAAAGTTAAAATGCCAGTTTACCCTCAACCACACAGACATTTTTGTCGGTGACTGTCAGACAGTTGCAGATAAGGCAATAAGTTTTGGGGTTCCCCGAGAACGTATCTTCCTCTTCCCCTGGGGTGTGGATCTGCAACATTTTACGCCTGATGGGGGTTCTGAGTGGCGCGAAAAACTGGGCTGGCAAAAGAATTTTATCTTTCTCAGCAACCGCTCGTTTGAAGAGATCTACGGTGTTGATGTGATCATTCGCGCCTTCGGGCTAGCCATTAAGCGCTGTCCTGACATGCGGCTGCTGCTATTTGGGCGAGGTTCGTTGGAATACAGGCTCAGGGAACTGGTGGATTCCCTCGGCCTCTCTGATTTTATTCACTTCGCTGATTTCGCTTCTTTTGAGGACCTGCCGGAGGTTTACCGCAGCGCAGATATTTACCTCAGCGCCTCGCACAGTGACGGCTCATCGGTCTCGTTGATGGAAGCGCTTGCCTGCGGGGCACCGGCTCTGGTATCGAATATCGCCAGCAATCTCGAATGGATCGAGGTTTGTAAAAACGGCTGGACATTCAAAGACAATGATTGCCGCGATCTCGCTGAAAAAATGTGCGCTGCATGTGAAAAGAAAAACCTTGAGAGTATGCGTAAAGCCGCCCGCATTACGGCTGAAAAAAGGGCAAACTGGGCAATGAATTTTCCTGTCCTCCTTCAGGCCTACCAGGCTGCTTTAAACACGAAAAGAAAGTAGAGAGATCGCTGAAGAACCTATGAAAACCATTGCCATCATCCAAGCACGCATGAGTTCCACCCGATTACCGGGTAAAGTATTAAAGATCGCAGCCGGCCGGCCTCTGCTGGAACGCATGGTCGAACGCGTGCGTCAGGCAAAACTGGTTGATGAAGTCTGGGTGGCAACAACGATCGACCCCACCGACGATGAGTTATCATCGTTTTGCGAAACGCATCAGATCCCGGTCTACCGCGGTAACCTTCACGATGTCCTCGACCGCTACTATCAACTGGCGAAGCAGCAAAACGCCGATGTGATCGTGCGCCTTACCGGTGATTGCCCGTTGATTGACCCTGATCTGATCGACGAAGTCATCACGGCATTTCTACGAGAGAAGGTCGATTTCGCCTGCAACCGCCTGCCGCCGCCTTTCTCACGCACCTATCCCATCGGATTGGATATCGAAGTGTGCAGTTTTTCAGCGCTCGAAACCGCCTGGAAAAACGCCGTCGAAAAACATGAACGGGAACACGTCTTACCTTACCTGTATGAGGTGCCCGGCAGATTCAAAACCTATCAATTGAATTATGGTGAAAATCTTGGCGAGTTAAGGTGGACAGTAGATACCCCTGAAGACCTGGAAGTGATCCGCTCGATTTATGGTCACTTTAAGGGGCGGAATGATTTTTCCTGGCTCGAAGTGCTGGATCTTTACCGGAACCATCCTGAGCTGTTCGAAATTAACGCCGGGATCAAACACAAGACATATCTCGATTACGAGAAGAAATAGGTATAGATTGATGAAAAACGATACCCTAATCGTATGTCCGCAGTGCCACGCAAAATTCAGCCATATTGATGATACTCATTGGAAATGTGGGAAATGCGGATACACTGCTCAGGTCATTAACAAAATACCTGTTTTCTCAGATTACCCGGCTAATTTGCAGCCTTCTGAAAAAATTGCAAGGTGCGCTGAACAGGGATCAATCTGGAGACGATTTAACTGGAAATTCCTTGAACAAACGGCAGCCTTGCTCAATCCAGAAGCAGAAGTGCTTGATATTGGCGCAGGGAGAGGGGATTTTAAGACCATTTTCGCCAGATCTCGATATACAGGATTGGATATCTACCCATACCCGGAACTTGATCTGGCAGTCGACCTCATCAAAGTGTGTCCCTTTAACGAAGAATCCTTTGACCTCATTGTGATGGCGAATGTGATCGAACACGTCTACGACTATCGAACTCTTGTTGGAAGAGCTGCAAAATTATTGAAACCTGGGGGGAAATTATTAATCACGGTACCGTTCCTGTTGAAACTTCACCAGGAGCCAGTGGACTTCCATCGTTACACGCGATATGCGCTTGAACAGCTCGCGCGCGAGAACGGATTGGCCGTGGAAGTGCTTGACGGATATTACAACCCCCTGGCAATTCTGGATGAAGGCATTGGCAATGCCTGGGAATACTGCCTTCCCCAGACCAGTGGATTTGTGAAGCTTCTGACAAAGATCTGCATCTTTGGATCGCAAAAACTGTCGAATTACCTAAAGAAATTTCTGGGGAACGGATACACAGCACCTGCCGAAAAAGAAGCAAATCCCAATGTGTTGGGATACCAGTGTATCTTTATTAAAGATTTTTCCCGCAATGAAATTGAAGGAAACAAATTATTACGTCATGAAAAGAACTTATCAAATGATTAGTTCTTTTAGTCCTTGCAATAATCTTTCCTTACTCTTGCCATCCGCATAAGTGCAGATTTCTTCCACGATCTTGCGGCGCCCATCGGCGCGCAGCTCGGGATGTTCAAGTGCGGTATTGATTGCAGAAACGAATTGACTGCGAGAGTATACCAGGTCCAAGCCACCGGAATTAGTAATTGGCAAATAGTGCTCACGAATATACAAATCTTTCAGGATACGGTCATATTTCTTGGAATTTCCCGGATCATAAGCTCCGCCAATTTGCGGGCGATCAAAGATTGCGCCATCTACGGTCAAAGTGGATGAGGCATTGATGTGCACGTGGCTATATGCCAGCGTCGAGACGAGCAACTCGATATCTTCGCGTGATATATCCGTCTGGCCATGTTTCTCATTCGCTGACCAGATTTGACTAACCACTACATTCTTTGTTTCCTTGAGAATTGGCGTCCACCTCTCAGCGATATCGCCGGGGTGGCGGCGGAATAAAATGACCGGGTTGCCAGATACCTTTCCACTGGTGATATCCTCGTCAATTTCCTTTAACCATAATGGTTCATTCGGTACAATTCGGTTCGTCCCGCCGCCAAATAAAATTACTGGTCTAGAATCAGGTATTCGCAAACGTTTCCGCCAGTCCGCCTCATCCCAAAAATAAGATTTATCCCAATAGAAATCGAATTGAACTGGACCGCATATTGAGATTTTTTCTCTGCCAGAAATTGGGTACGATCGAAGTAATTCTTGCTGATTATATTTGTTCCAGACAAAATAGTGATCGAAAGTAACAGGAATCCATGTCCGGCTGGTCACGTTATCAAAAGAGAGAATGGAAGTGATCATGGGAATATTGCGTTTTTGGGCGACACGCAGTAATGGCTCTTCACGATTGACAAAAGGTGTGATCGAGAAAATGTAATCGGGCTTCACTTCATCCAGAATCTTCTCGAATTCTGCCTCGTTGGTATCTGACCAGAATAATTCCTCATTGCGCTCAAGCATTTGGCTTTTATCAGAATATGACCAAATTTTTAACAAATCGAGTTGATACTTCAACTCCTGGTAGATCAGGTCTTTCCCACCAAGTAACGAACGCTCCCGACGGTGATCAATACTTGTGGTGGGTGTCTTCCGATAATTTTTATGCCAGATGTTGATCAGGTCTCGTGAATGCCTGAAGTCGTTGCCAAATTTAAAAGCGGGGATATTTACAATCTCTGCTCCCAGGGATTTGAACTCCTCCTCCAATTCGTCGTCATGCCAGGAGATACCAATAATTGGATCAGTAAATTCTGAAAGTTCCTTGAGAAAACCGGTCCTTAGAATATACCTGATGGAAAAATGCAGCATGATAGGGATCAATACTTTTGGTTTTTGCACGGTATACAGCCTTTGATCGAACTTTTAGGATTTTTCAACCAGGTTTGTGTCTTGTGATCATCTTAATTCAGAACAGAAAACTGGAAATTGCGCGCATGATAATGAAGCTGATTTTACCATACTATACAGGGGAATCACAGTTCAGCTCGCTGGGTGCAAAACAATTCCAGCATCATTTTTTTCTTTACACAATCAATCATGCATTTCATTAATAAAAGAGAGCAGGCTGCCAGGAAGAGCCCAAATATAGTAAAATTAATTGAGGTGCTTCGATTCGATCACACGAACGTGACGGTATCGGGCTGTTTCATTTTTTCATGAAAGGCGAAAAAAGTATTGGCACGAATCGCAATTTTTACTTCACCCAAACCCTTTCTTGATCCTCATATCAAAACGATTCAGAGAAACGCCATTCAAAGCTGGAAGGCACTGGGTGAATCTGTTGAAATATGGCTGGTGGGTGAGGAAACGGGCTTGGAAGATACCGCTCGCGACCTGGGTGTCAATTACATTCTAGACGTGGAACGCAACTCGTACGGAACACCGCGAATCGATTCTATTTTTAATGCCGTGCGCTCGAAAAGTTCAGCCGAAATCTGCTGCTATGTCAATTCAGATATTCTGTTGTTCCCCGACATGATCGAAACCATTGAGTGTGTCAGGCAAAAGAAAGAGCGCTTTCTGTTGGTTGGTCAGCGCTGGGATTTAAACATTACGGAATCATTAGACATTAAAGAAAACTGGTCATCAGCTTTTCTTGAAAGAGTTTTTAAAGAAGGCAAGATGCATGCCCCTGCTGGCAGCGATTATTTTATCTTCCCGCGCGATTGTTTCACAAACATTCCTCCATTTTCTGTGGGAAGAGCAGGTTGGGATAACTGGATGATCTTCCATGCCAGGCAAACCGGCATCCCTTGCATAAACGCGACGAACGCCATCACAGCCGTGCATCAGAACCACGATTTTAGCCATCTCCCCCAGGGCAGGATTCACCGCAAGCAGCCTGAATCCCTAGAGAACATGATCCTGGCCGGAGGACGGTCAAACATGTTTACGCTCGCTGAGGTCAGCCATAGAATTGTCGATTCTCAAATCGTGCGTCCGGTTTTTTCACGCCGCCGCCTCATCAGAGAAATCGGTATATTTCCCCTGTTGCACTTTAAACCAACCTGGCTGGCACAGGCGGCATATTTCATCCTGAATCCCAGGAGGGCGGCAGCGGATCGCAAGAAAGACCAAAAAATGAAAGCCGAAATCGCCAAGACCATCGGTGAAGCGTAATGAGAAAAGGTCAGAATCCCGTCAAACAATTGAATTCAGTGGCAAAACCCCAACGGATTACCGCAGCGGTATTGAACCACATTCCCTTCCTCGAAGGCTTCTATACTGATATGCTCAAAGTGCTGGATGCCAGCCTGCGCACATTAAGAGAAAACGCGGGAATTCCCTTCGATCTGCTGGTTTTCGATAATGGCAGCTGCAAAGAAGCCCGTGATTATCTCTTGAAGGAGTTTGAACAGGGCCGGATCCAGCAATTGATCCTGTCGGATAAAAATGTGGGCAAGGGCGGAGCCTGGAACGTCATGCTTCAGGCTGCAGCCGGTGAAATCATTGCCTATGCCGATAACGATGTCATTTATGCTCCAAACTGGTTGAAAGAATCGGTCAAAGTCCTCGAAACTTATCCAAAAGTGGGTATGGTCACTTCAAGGCCATTTCATACCAGGCCAGAGCTCTACTCGGCGGATGTGAAATGGGCAGAATCCAATGCTGAAGCCAGGCTGGAACGGGGTCATTTTATCGAGCCGCAATGGATTCGCGAATTTCTATTGAGCGTTGGACGAACCGAAGATGAAATTCAACAGGATCTTTCACAGGAAGATGTGAAGATCACCTACAAAGGCGTAACCGCTTATGCCGGGGCGTCTCACTGGCAATTCCTGGCCTGGAAGAAAACCCTGCAGGAGTTCCTGCCCATCGATCTATCAAAACCGCTGGGCCAGGTACTGCGTCTGGACGAAATGATCGATCAGAACGGTTACCTTCGCCTGATGACAGCCGAACCGTACACAATGAACCTGAGTAACTCGCTGGAGACGAACACTGGCGGCAGTGAACAGACCACCAGGTCCAGATCGCTGTGGAAGAGAGTGGCCAACCTGCCGATTATCCGCAGCCCGCTGATGCGGATTTACAACGCAATTTTTAAACTCTATTACGAACATTGAAAGAAAAGGGAAATGAAAATCCTGTATGCCACCGGAAGATACAGCCCGCTCAAACACGACGACGGAAGCGGTACCGATTACAAACTATACCATGCGCTGCTTGACCAGGGTATAGAAATTGAGTATGTAGGCCCATTCGATGATACAACGTCCATAATAGAGAGAGTGTATCGGAAGTTACACCGCTTGTTTTCTTCCAAAAGGCCTGCCAAGTATCCCGCTGCCATGCTCAGGCGCGGCGCCCGTGACCTCGCATCCGCCATCGAACGCGTAAAACCGGATTTGATTTTTTCAAAGAACCTGGCCCCTTTGGTTCATCTTAAAACAAATCTGCCCGTCGTGTACATGCTTGACTCGACCGTGGCAGCCTTTAACCGTCAATGGCCGACTTTCTCCAAATTCGAGAACTGGCGTATGATTCAATGGGAGAAACGAGTTACACGGAATGCCACGCGCATCATCACGCGCAGTGAGTGGACCAAGGAATCCCTGGTAAACGATTACCATTACCCGGCTGAAAAGGTGGAAATCGTTCACAATTCCTCCTCCCTTCCTCCTTCGGTAATCCCGCAATCGATCGATTATTCGCAACCTGATTTTTCGGTGCTGCGCCTGCTGCTGGTCGGACGCGTGTACAGATTGAAAGGCATCGATATTGCCATCGATATCGTGGATCAACTCAACGAATCCGGAGTTCCGACAGAATTACGCATCGTGGGTCTTGAAGGCGAGGATCGCCCATATGTGAAATTCATGGGAGCGTTCAAGAAATCCGATGAAACCCAGCTGCGTGAATATGCCAATCAGTACACCTGGCCGCATTTCCTGCTGCACCCGGCAAGGTATGACGCAGCTCCCATTGTGACCACTGAAGCTGCAGCTTTTGGAGTTCCCACGGTCACGAACAATATCGGGGGGATTGGCAGTACCGTGCAGGATGGTGTCTCGGGTGTGGTATTACCCACACTGAGCCCCGCTGAAGCATATGTGAAAGTGTTTAAGTATTTTATAGATCACCCGGATGAATATGTTGCCTTGCGTCGGTCGACCCGCGCACGTTATGAAAAAGAATTGAATTGGGAAGCTGCCGGGAAACACATCAAACAAATCCTGCAGTCGGTAGTAGATGAAAATAATGAGGAAAAGACATCCACTAAGGAGCCCAAACAGTGAAATTTCTCATTGCCGGTTTCGGTTCCATTGGCAGACGCCACCTCAACAACCTGCGCGCGCTGGGTGAAAACGACCTCATCCTCTACCGCACACACCATTCCACGCTTTCTGAAGATGAAATCAAGGAAATTCCGGTCGAAACTAATCTCAACACAGCTCTCGCGCACAAGCCCGACGCGGTGATCATCGCCAACCCCACCGCGCTTCACCTGGATGTCGCCATCCCCTGCGCTGAGGCGGGATGTTCCATATTAATGGAAAAACCGATTTCGCATTCAATGGAAAGACTGGTAGAACTGCAGCAAGCCCTGCAAAAAGGCGGCGGCCAATTCCTCACCGGTTTCCAGTTTCGCTTTCACCCTGCGCTCAGACAGATCAAACGCTGGCTTTCGGCGGAAAAAATCGGAATTGTTACCTCTGTTAAATCTCACTGGGGCGAGTACCTGCCCAACTGGCACCCCTGGGAAGACTACCGCAACAGTTACAGCGCGCGCCCCGATCTGGGAGGCGGTGTGGTGAACACCCTCAGCCACCCCTTTGATTATCTGAGATGGCTGATGGGTGATGTTTCCAGCCTGTTTGCCGTCACCTCCAGCAGAGGATTGAACCTTGCGGTGGAAGACACAGCTGATATCTTGCTTCATTTCACGTCTGGCCCGTGCGGCAACCTTCACCTCGATTACCTGCAGCGACCACCACAGCACACCCTCGAAATCATCGGAACACTGGGAAGCATTGTTTGGGATAATGCCACCGCCAGAGCCAGATGTTACAATTCAACCCACGATGTCTGGGAAGAATACACCCCACCCGCCGGTTTCGAACGCAACCACCTGTTTATGGAAGAGATGGCCCATTTCATTCGAGTGGCGGCAAAAAAAGAGCCCCCTCTTTGTAGCCTCGAGGATGGGATCGAGGCGCTGAAAATTGCGCTGGCAGTTCACCGCTCAGCGCAAGAGGGATGTCTGGTAAAATTCTAAAAGTTATTTGGAGGCAGCATGTCGGAGATTTTCGAAAAGTTTTCACTCAAGGGGAGAGTCGCACTGGTTACCGGAGGCGCGGGCCTGCTGGGCAAAGAGTTTTGCCTCACCCTCGCGCAGGCTGGCGCAATCGTGTATGCGGCTGACTTGAATGAGAACGCTGCCCAGAGCGTAGCAGAAGATCTCTGCCGGCAGGGATTCGAAGCATATGGCATTCGTCTGGATGTCACCGATCCCACCTCGGCGGGCGCTGTTGTGGATGAAATCGTGAGGCGTTCAAAACGCCTTGACATCCTGGTGAACAGCGCTGCCATGGATCCCAAGTTCGACCCGCAGCATGCACAGACAGCCAGCAACGCATTCGAAGATTATCCGCTGAAATCGTGGCAAGACGCGGTCAATGTCAACCTTACCGGGCCCTTCCTGGTTTCTCAGGCTGCCGCCAGGCAGATGGTGAAACAAAATAAGGGCTCGATTATTAATATTTGTTCCACGTACGGCCTGGGTGGCCCAGACCAGCGCATATATGAAAAACCCGGCAAGCCAAAAACCTACAAGCCTGTCTATTACACGGTAACCAAGGCGGGCATTCTCGGCTTAACCAAATACATGGCAACTTATTACGCAGGCACCGATATTCGCGTAAACGCTCTCACCCCCGGAGGCGTATTCAACGGGCACGATGACGAGTTTGTTCGCAACTATTCTGCGCGCACGGTCATCGGGCGCATGGCGCACAAGGATGAAATGAACGGTGGTTTATTATTCCTCGCTTCTGATGCCTCTTCATATATGACAGGCAGCAACTTGATCATCGATGGAGGTTGGACAGCGTGGTAAACAAACCCGAAGTACTGGCAGTCATTCCTGCCCGAGGCGGCTCTAAAGGTATCCCGCGCAAGAATATTAAGCTCTTTGCCGGGTATCCATTAATCAGTTACAGCATCACCGCCGGTTTGCAATCCAAATATGTGACGCGCACCATTGTCTCCACTGACGACGAAGAAATCGCGCAGGTGGCCCGTGAGTGGGGAGCTGAAACCCCTTTTCTGCGCCCGGCAGAACTGGCGCAAGATCACACAACCGACCTGCCTGTCTTCCAGCACGTATTAAGCTGGTTGAAGGAACACGAACAATATACACCCGATCTGGTGATTCAACTGCGGCCGACCTCTCCCATCCGTCCGCGCACATGCATTGATGACGCGGTGAAATTGCTGCTCTCTCACCCCGAAGCAGATTCTGTTCGCGGAGTGGTTCCCAGCGGTCAAAACCCATATAAAATGTGGCGTTTGAATGGCTCTGAACAACCGATGACCCCCCTGCTGACCCTTGAAGGCGTTGCGGAGCCTTATAATTCTCCGCGGCAGATCCTGCCGCCCACTTACTGGCAAACCGGCCATATCGATGTGATCCGGCCAGAGGTGATCATTGAACAAAACAGCATGAGTGGTAAAACCATTCTTCCATATATCATCGACTCGCGTTACACCGTCGATATTGACACCCCCTTCGATTGGGAACGTTACGAATGGCTGGTGCGCAATGGCGGCCTCGACATGGTCGATCCAGCCAGTAAACGGCGAAAACTCCCGCAAAAGATTTCGCTGGTGGTGATGGATTTTGACGGGGTCATCACTGACAACCGCGTATGGGTGGATGAACAGGGGTTTGAACGGGTGGCTTCTTCACGGGGTGACAGTATGGGGATGCACCTGGTTCGCAAAGCGCTTCCCATCGAATTCATGGTAATATCCACTGAAACCAACCCGGTGGTCACAGCACGCTGCAAAAAGATCGGCGTAGAAGTCTACCAGGGCATCTGGCAGAAAGCGGACGTGCTGCGCGAAGCTCTGCAGCAGAAGAACATTCCGCCTGAAGAGGTCGTTTTTATTGGTAATGATGTCAATGACCTGGGTTGTTTTCGAGAAGCTGGCTATGCAGTGGCACCGGCCGACGCCGAAGAAGAAGTCAAGCGCAGTGCTGACCTGGTTCTTCATCGAAATGGAGGCAACGGCGCGGTGAGAGAATTTTGCGATCTGATCCTTCAAACCTATTTGAAATAGACTTTATTTTTTGGAGATTGACATGAGCCAAGAAGTTCGCATTGGTAACAAACTTGTGGGAGCCGGCCATCCGGCTTACATTGTGGCAGAAATCGGCATCAATCATAACGGCGATCTCGGTATCGCCAAGGATCTCATGCAGGCAGCCAAACATGCCGGCGTTGATGCGGTGAAATTTCAAAAACGCACCCCCGAGTTATGTGTTCCTCCTGAACAGCGCAACCAGATGCGCGAGACCCCCTGGGGGTACATCACGTACCTCGATTACCGCTATAAGGTCGAATTTACTGAAAAAGAATATGATGAAATCGACCGTTACGCAAAAGAAATTGGTATAGACTGGTTTGCATCGGTATGGGATGAGCCTGCGGTGGATTTCCTTGAAAAATACAATCCCATTGCATACAAAGTTCCCTCGGCATCGTTAACCGACCATTCCCTTTTGTTACATTTGCGAAAAACTGGAAGGCCTTTGATTCTTTCCACGGGAATGTCTACCTTCGAACAGATCAAATCGGCTGTCAAATTGATCGGTGAAGAGAATCTGGTTATCACCCACGCCACAAGTTCTTATCCATGCGATCCCAGTGAATTGAATCTAAGCATGATTAAGACCTTAAAAGACACTTTCAACTGCCCAATCGGATATTCGGGTCATGAGGTGGGTCTGGTCACCTCAGCCGTGGCAGTGGGCCTGGGCGCGTGCATGGTTGAACGCCACATCACCCTCGACCGGGCACTCTGGGGTTCCGATCAGGCAGCGTCGGTTGAACCTGGCGGTTTCGAACGCCTGGTAAAATACATCCGCGTGACCGAAATGGCTATCGGTGACGGTGTGAAGAAAGTGTATGAGAGTGAATTGCCATCATTGAGAAAGTTGAGACGAATTCAAGATTGAAAGATCGGATTAGAAGGATTGAGCAAGGAATAAAACGGCGCTGGGAGCACCAAAAAGGCAACCGGCGCTGGCAGTTGTTAACCGCAGAAATTAAAAAGAGTGTAAAAACTGATCCCAACCAGCGGCCGGTAATTTTGTTCAACGCCTCCACCCGGCTGCAGAGCATGAGCCAAAACGCCGCGTACTCGATGCTGACGGCTATGAGCCTGCGGATGCAAGGGGTGCCGGTGGTTCAATTTGCATGCCGTTCCGGATTGTCGCGCTGCGTTCTAGGCAGCAACCGCGATGACTTCTCAAAAACACCCCCCTGTGCATTATGCATGAAACAAAGTTTAGCCGTCTTCAAGAATATCGATACGGTTTGGTTCGAGCGGTCTGACGACCCCGTGGTGGCTGCCGAAATTGAAAATCTAACGATCGACCAGCTGCAAAAATATCAATACCAGGGCGAGCCCCTTGGTTTTTGGGCAGCAAACTCTCTGCGCTGGTTTATGCGCAGACATCATTTGAAAGACAGCGACCTCAATCGCCAGTTTTTCAAAGCCTTCATTCTCTCGGGATGGAATGTCTACCAGCAGTTCAACAAGTTAGTTGATAAAACGAACCCTCAGGCAGTTGTGCTTTTCAACGGAATGTTCTACCCTGAGGCCGCTGCAAGACAGGTGTGCCTCGAAAAAGGGATCCGTGTGATCACGCACGAAGTTGGATTACGCCCCTTCACCGCGTTTTTTACCACAGGCGAAGCTACAGCCTATCCGATGAAGATCGACGATGGTTTTCAGCTTACCCCGCAGATGAACGACATTCTGGATGAGTATCTTTCTTCGCGGTTCAAAGGTAATTTTTCGATGGCCGGGATTCGTTTCTGGCCCGAAATGAACGGGCTGGATAACGCAATCCTTACCAGAATTTCGCAATTTAAAAAGCTTGTGCCCGTTTTTACCAACGTGATCTTTGATACCAGCCAGGTGCATGCCAATACCATATTCCCTCACATGTTTGCCTGGCTCGATAATGTTCAAAAAACAGCGCAAGAACACCCCGATGTACTGTTTGTCATACGCGCTCATCCAGATGAATGCCGGCCGGGCAAAGAAAGCCTTGAGAGCGTCGCAGGATGGGTGAAAGAATCGGGTATCAGCGAACTTCCGAATGTCATTTTAATCGATGCCAACCAATACATCAGTTCCTATGAACTGATCAGGCGCGCCCATCTGGTGATGGTTTACAATTCAACCATCGGCCTTGAAGCAACCCTGCTGGGAAAACCCGTTCTGGCTGGCGGGAAGGCAAGATTCACTCAACTTGCCACCGCTTTTTACCCCTCATCTATTGAGGATTATCATGCGCAATTGAAACAGATGCTCGATGCGGAAGAAATTCCAGTTCCGCCAGAGTTTATCCACAACGCCAGACGCTTTCTTTATTTCCAACTTTACGCCACTTCACTCGATTTCAGCCATTTCCTGAAAGAAGATCTTTTCTGGAAAGGATATGTCATTCCCAGATCTTTTGCGATCGATGATCTGCGCCCAGAAAAATCCATGACCATCAAAACATTAATTGACGGGATCTTACACGAAGGTGATTTTTACTACCCACTATGAAGAAACCACATTGCTCGATCATCATCCGTGCATATAACGAAGAAAAACACATTGGCCGCCTGATGCAGGGTATTCTAGAGCAATCCATAAAAGATGTGCAAATCATCCTGGTCGATTCTGGATCAACAGATAAAACGCGTGAGATTGCTTCTCAATACCCGGTTGAGATCGTCGAGATTAAACCTCAAGATTTCACCTTTGGCCGATCCTTGAACATGGGAATTGCTCAAGCCAGAGCTGATCTGGTGGTTATGGCCAGTGCTCATGTCTACCCGGTTTATCCCGATTGGCTTGAGACACTGCTCGAACCTTTCAATGACCAAAAAACCGGCCTTACCTACGGTAAACAGCGCGGTTCAGAGACAACCCATTTTTCAGAAAATCAAATCTTCCATCACTGGTACCCAGACGAATCGGTACGAAATCAACGCACTCCCTTCTGCAACAACGCCAATTCGGCTATCCGCAAGGAATTGTGGAAACGGCACAACTATGATGAAACGCTTCCGGGGCTGGAAGATCTGGAATGGGGCAAATGGGTGCAGGAACAGGGCTACAACATTTCTTATTGTGCCGATGCTGAAGTGATTCACGTTCACAACGAATCTCTGGCCGGTATCTTCAACCGATACAAACGTGAAGCAATGGCATTCAAGCACATCTACCCGCACGAAACTTTCCGCAAGCGTGACCTGATTCGGTTGTTTACCCAGAATGTCAGGAGTGATTGGAATGAAGCCCTCCGCCAGGGGGTTTTTACCAAAAACTGGCTTAAGATCGTCGGTTTCCGCTGGAGGCAGTTTTATGGCACCTACCGCGGATACCAGCAATCTGGCCCGCTAACCTGGCAATTGAAAAAAGCCTTCTATTATCCTGGAGGAGCACGTGACAGTGAAAGAGCTCCGCGGCGGCGCAATGTAGAACCAATTCAGTATAATAAGATGTAAATCAGGAATCCTATGATCCAAATTGTGGTGGAATTTACCGGTCTCGCCAAAGCCATTGCTGGAAAACAGGAAATCACGCTGTCAATTCCAGAGGGAACGACCTATCGCGAGGTTGTTCGCAGGCTCGGAGAGATGTATCCCGGCTTAATTGGAATCCTGATAGCTGAAGACGGGGAAACCTTTCTCAGTTCTAACATGTTTGTCATCGACGGCGATCTTGCCAATCCCGTGATGATCATGGACCAAAAACCAAAAAATGGTGAGCATATTCACCTGATGTCGGTAATTACCGGCGGATAGACAATAAAAAAATTCTGGAGCAGGCATGAAACCAATGATCACAGCTCTTGTGCCAATGAGACATCATTCGCAACGTGTGCCTGGTAAAAACTACCGATTGCTTGATGGCAAGCCGCTTTACCAGCACATCCTTTTCACCCTACTGCAAGTGCCAGAAATCAGCCAGATTGTGGTGGATACCGACAGCCCGGAGATCATCAAAGGATTGGAGCAATCCTTTCCTGAAGTGCTGGTGATCCATCGGCCTGAATCACTGCGCGCAGACACCATTTCGATGAATGACATCCTTTTATATGATATTTCACAGGTACAGGCCGATCTCTACCTGCAAACCCACTCCACCAACCCGCTATTAACAGCCGCTACCATCAGCCGCGCCATCCAGACATTGATAGCCGCACTACCAGAAAAAGATTCTTTGTTTTCGGTCACACGGCTGCAAACACGGCTTTATGATTGCAACGGCAAAGCGATCAATCACGACCCAAAAGTTCTCATTCAAACACAGGATCTTCCTCCAGTTTACGAGGAAAATTCCTGTATTTATATCTTTCCACCAGAAACTTTGCAAAGGAACCGTACCCGCATCGGTGAACGGCCCATACTCTTCGAGACCGATCCAGATGAATCCTGGGATATCGATGAAGAGATCGATTTCAAACTGGTCGAACTCATCCTGAGGGCCAGAAAGCAATTGGAATAGAGACATGCGCTGGAAGAATCTGATAGGACAGATCGGCATCTTTCTGCTGGGGCTTTGCGGCAGCATGTATGTTTCGCTGACCCCGGCAAACAGCATGATGAACTGGTATAGTATCGACGACGCCTTTTATTACTATAAGGTGGCGCAAAATGTCTTATCAGGGTATGGCTTTTCTTTTGATCAAATCAACCTGACGAATGGCTTTCACCCGCTTTGGATGGTCATCTGCCTCTGCGTATTCGGGCTGAGCAAAGTTAACCTCTTGCTACCGCTGCGCGTTCTGATTCTCGTCAGTGGAACACTCAACGGTCTCACCGGTGTTTTTCTTTACCGTCTCTTGAAAAAATACCTCCATCCCGCCGCGGCGGTGCTTGGCGCTGTGGTGTGGATGATGTTGCCGTCTGTTTACAACACAACGGCTGTTCACGGCATGGAAGCGATCATCAGCGCTTTTTTTCTGGTGCTCTTTCTCTCTCAGTGTGTCAATATTCTGCAATCGCCGGCTCAATCCAGATCAAAACAAACCCTGAACCTGCTGCTGGCAGGACTGCTGGCTTCATTATTTATCCTCAGCCGCCTCGACAATGTTTTTGTGGCTTTTGTGGTTGGAATGTTCCTGATTTTGAGAGTTCAGCGCATGAACCGGCTGCTGGTTTTTGATATGGTTGCGATCTTAATCGCAGCGATCTGTGCATGGATCATGCGATTCGGTGCCAATACCAACACCTTAAATACATACTCAATGTATCCATTGCTGCTCATCGGGTTATTGACCAAACCGGTGATTCTTTATTTCATGGGCTTTTATTCACCATCGATCAAGGATAAACTGCTAACGTTCATCCTTCGATTGGGAATTTCGAGCCTGCTGTTCGTAGGGGTTGAATTTGTACTGCAGCTCTTGCTTCGAAACCTGGGGTTCAACCTCCTCGTGTCACGTTCTGTGATTCTACTGGATGCCATCGTCTCAATTGCACTGATTGGTCTTCTGCGGTTATTCTATTTTCCAAAACAATCCGTTTCTCAAATCCCGTCATCGCCCTGGCAATCGTTTCGGAATTGGCTCAAACGCGACCTGGGCCGAATTTTCGCGGATGGGTTGGTTTTTGCCGCCCCGGTGGTTTTGATTATCGGTACATACCTGGGAATAAACAAGCTCGTTTTTGGCACCTTTACCCCCGTCAGCGGCCAGATCAAAGCTTGGTGGGGTGTGCTCTCCAATACAGTTTATACCGAAAAACATACGCTTGTGGACCTGCTTGGTCTAAGTCCCTCAAGCGGAAACGGCCCCTGGTCGCTGCTGACATCTCCGATCGCAAAAATTTCGATCGCGATCGCGAATTTTAATAGGCCCGAGACCAAAACACTACCCACTAAGCTTTTCCTGACACTCACTCTGATCGTTTTTGTCCTGCTGGTATTCCTCCTTTCCCGAAAAAACGGTCTTCTGGCGCGAAAATCCTTTGCTTTGTTGGTTCCAGCGCTGATTATTGGCTGTTTTTTCCAGATCACCAATTACACAGCCCGCAGCTATGCCCATACACGCTTCTGGTATTGGATTGTGGAAAGTTTTGTGCTGGTGCTGCTGGGAGCCATCTTTAGTTCATACTTTTTTGAAAAACTCAAGGTCTGGACTAAATCTGAAGTGATCAACCTGGTTGTCCTCATGCTGGGAACCTTGCTGGTGATCTTTTTGCATACCCGGTTCATTTTGAACTTATCTCCGCAGTATGTGGCGCCAGAACATGAAGATGATTATCTGCTCGCTACTCGAGAACTTGAGAAATACACTGATGAGGGTTCGCTGATTGGAATGACCGGTGGTGGAACAACCGCATATTTCATTCAAAACCGCACAATCGTTAACCTGGATGGACTGATCAACAGCGCAGAGTATTTCCAGGCGATGAAAACGGGAACTGCCGGAGAATTTCTGGATAAGCTGCCACTGGATTATGTTTATGGCAAACCCTACGCCCTTTATGAGACAGAACCTTACGCCGAAATTTTTGCTGATCGTCTTGAACCGGTAGGGTTTATCCATGGCGGAGAGGCTTTCACGCTTTATAAATACATCGCGGTTCGATAATATACAGATCGGTATTCCCGGTTAGAGACGGTTATAATTAGGCCAGCAAAACCGAATTTTCAGAGGTGAACGATGGCTGTTGTCTTGCTAACCGCTCCATACATGATCCCATTCTCAGATCGTTTTATCCCCGTTCTTTCACATTTTGGTGTAGAAGCGATCTGCCCGGCAGTGAACGAACGATTGGAAGAACAAGATTTATTGCAGTATGCCGGAAAGTTCGATGGTACCATCTGCGGTGATGACCGCTATACGCGCAGGGTACTTGAAGCATGCAGCCCGCGGTTGAAAGTAATCGCAAAATGGGGCACTGGCACCGATTCAATTGACCACGCAGCCTGCGCCGATCTGGGTATACAAATCAAGAATACGCCTAATGCCTTTACGCTTCCGGTTGCCGATAGCGTAATGGGGTACATTCTTGCCTTTGCACGCCGTCAACCCTGGATGGACAGGGCGATGAAATCAGGCGAATGGAAGAAAATCCCTGGCCGGTCGCTTTCAGAATCTACCCTGGGGGTGATCGGTGTGGGAAACATCGGAAAGGCCGTTTTGCGGCGGGCGAGAGCCTTTGGGATGACGCTTCTTGGAAACGATATCGTTCCTATCCCGAGAGATTTCTTACTCGAAAACAATGTAAAAAGCGTATCGCTTGAAGAACTCGTCAGCCAGGCTGATTTTGTGAGTGTCAATTGTGATTTGAACCCCACTTCGCTTCACCTGATCAATAAAAGGGTGCTTGACCTGATGAAACCTGATGCGGTGTTGATCAACACGGCACGGGGGCCGATTGTGGATGAAAGTGCGCTGGTGGATGCGCTGCTTGAAAAAAAGATTGCCGGCGCGGCAATGGATGTGTTCGAGCAAGAACCGCTCCCGGCTTCTTCACCCTTAATGAAAATGGATAACGTCATGCTTGCCCCGCACAATTCAAATTCGAGCCCGGCAGCATGGGAAAATGTCCACTGGAACACGATCCGCAATCTCTTGATCGGACTGCAGATCGATCCTTCTGACCTTGAAAAAATTCGCAATCAATGACGAGGAGTGATTAAAACAATGATTGAGAATAAGCGAACGGTATTAATCACCGGCAGCGCTGGCGGAATTGGCAGAGCTTGTGTGGCTCTGTTTGCCAGAATGGGATGGAGAGTCATCGGGGTAGATAAAAATGAGTTTGGTCAGGGCTTCCCTGAAGACGGGCTTTTTATCAAAGCAGACATCTCCAAAGCCGATGAATTTCCTGAAATCCTTAATAAAGTGAATTCCTTTACCAAAGTCCTGAATGCCCTGGTAAACAATGCGGCAGTTCAGGTTTCAAAACCATTAATTGAAACCAGTGTGGAAGAATGGGATGAGGTAATTGCCACCAATTTGCGTCCTGCTTTCTTAAACGCCCGTTACTTTCAGCCGCTGCTTGTAAAAGCCGGCCAGGCCGCGATTGTGAATATGTCTTCTGTGCATGCCGTTCAAACCTCGGCGAACATCGCCGCGTATGCTGCCAGCAAAGGGGGGATTCTGGCGCTGACCCGCGCTGTCGCCATAGAATTTGCACCGTACAATATTCGCGTAAACGCTGTCTTGCCCGGAGCGGTCGATACCCCTATGCTGCGCAGCGGGTTGAATCGCGGACACCTAAGCGGACCGACCGAACAGGAGCGCCTTGATAACCTGGCACGCAAGACCGTGAACGGCCGCATTGGCCAGCCGGAAGAAATCGCTCACGCCGTTTATTTCCTTGCTGATTCAGAGCAGTCTTCCTTCATGACCGGCCAGGCGCTCATTGTGGATGGCGGCGCTACTGCCAGATTAAGCACGGAGTAAGCGTGATGCGTGAGACGATCAAAAAGAACCTTCCTTCACCGGTGATTCACGCGCTCAAAACCGCATTGGATTACAGCAAAATCGCCCGTGAATGGCCGTCAGCACGTTTTCATCCCTGGCGTGTCGATTCGATCCGCAAACTTGAATTACTGCATAATTCACACGCCGGTGAGCGCTGCGTGATCATCGGCAATGGACCGAGTTTAAAAAACACCGACCTTCAGAAATTGCGCAATGTTTTCACATTTGGCATGAACCGTTTTTATATGGCGTTTCCTGACCTGGGGTTTACCACATCTACCCTGGTGACAGTGAACAGCCTGGTGATCGAGCAATGCGCAGCAGACCTTCAGTCACTGCCGATTCCAACATTCATTTCCTGGCGCGGACGTAAATTTATTCAGCCTGCGCCCAACATTCATTATTTGTACACCTCTTACATCCTGCCAGGGTTCAACGGCAATGCCACCGGCAGACTTTGGGAAAGCTCGACAGTAACTTATGTGGCCATGCAATTGGCGTATTTCATGGGGTTCAAGCAGGTCATCCTGATCGGCGTGGATCACAGTTTCACCACCAAGGGCACCGCCAATACCACTGTCGTGTCCACTGGAGATGACCCTAACCACTTCCATCCCGGATACTTTGGCAAAGGATTCCGCTGGCAGCTGCCGGATCTGGAGACATCAGAGATCGGTTATGCCATGGCCAAAGAAGCGTACCAGAAAGACGGACGCGAAATCCTGGATGCAACGGTGGGTGGAAAACTGCAGATTTTCCCCAAAGTCAATTTCGATTCGATCCTCTCATGAATTCCTATCCGCTTGTTTCCATCATCACGCCTTCTTTTAATCAGGCTCAGTTCCTCGAGAAAACCATGCTCTCGGTTCTCGGGCAGGACTATCCGAACATTGAATACCTCGTCGCTGACGGCGGGTCGACTGATGGAAGTGTGGAGATTATTCGAAAATTTGAAGACCGCCTTGCCTGGTGGGTTTCAGAGAAAGACCGCGGCCAGGCAGATGCGATCAACAAAGGTTTCAGCCGTGCAAAGGGTGAGTTTATTGCCTGGGTAAACTCAGATGATTATTATCTTCCGGGAGCCGTCAGTCAGGCGGTAAAGGCACTGCAAGAACACCCTGAGGCCGGGCTTGTGTATGGCAATGTGCAGGTTGTGGATAAGGATGAGGAAATTATCAACACGCTCACCTATGGCAACTGGCAGCTGCCTGATTTAATGACCTTTCACATTATCGGGCAGCCGGCTGTTTTCATGCGTCGTGACGCATTAGAAAAAGCTGGCTACCTTGATTTGAGTTATCACTTCTTGCTTGACCACCAGTTATGGCTGAGGATGGGTCTCGCTGCCCGATATAATTACGTTCCCACCCTGTGGGCAAGAGCGCATTACCATGAAGGCTGCAAGAACCTGGCTCAAGCCGCGGAGTTTGGTAAGGAAGCCCGCCGAATCGTGGAATGGATGAAATCGGAGCCGGCATTTGAGCCTTACCTCCGAATATACCAGCGAAGGGTTGATGCGGGTGCAGAGCGCTTGAACGCTTTTTATCTGCTGGATGCAGGGGAATATCATGCCTCTTTCAGGGCATATTATCGCAGCCTCCGGCTTGATCCGGCTGCTGTCTTGCCTGAATGGTATCGTATGGTGTATGCCCTTTTTGCACCGCTAGGATTGGAAAAATGGAAAGAATCTTACCTGCAAAGGCGCAGGAAGAAATGGAAAACTACACATTGATCGAGGTGAAAGATGTCAGTTGAGCAAAATGAAGGCACCATTTTATTCATGAAACCCAAAAAAGCAGTCGTGATCATTGCATTGATCATTCTGCTCCTCGGAGGGTTTGCCGTCAGACTGATCGATTTCACCGACCTGCCATTGGATTCCGCGGTCACGCGTGGATTGCACTCGTTTTTGCTGGCGAGGCAATATTATTACGAAATGGATACCCCAGAGACGAACGCCCTGCCACAGGACCAGCGCGAATTTGGCATCAAAGCAGGCCAAAGAGAACCGTCCATCGAACCCCCCATCATGGAGTACCTGGTTGCCTATACCTACCGCATGATCGGCGGTGAAAACATGCTGGTTCCAAGGCTGTACTCTATTTTCTTCTGGATCATTGGCGGTCTTGGTTTATTCCTTCTGTCGCGTAAACTCATGCCATTAATGGGGGCCTACGCTGTATTGGCTTTCTACCTCTTTACCTCCCAGGCGGCCATTTATAGCCGCAACTTTCAACCTGACCCGTTGATGGTCATGTTGATCATCTGGGCATTATATTTTCAATACCGATGGTGGCAGAAAGACACCACACGCAACGCAATACTTGCCGGGTTGTTCACTGGTCTGGCCATTCTGGTTAAAGCCCCAGCAGCGTTTTTCGTTGGTTTTCCGATGGCTGGGCTGGTTTTACAGAAGGGGTTTCGAAAATCTCTCAAGAACTGGCGCGTCTATTTGATCGCCGCTTTTGCTCTGCTGCCGCCGGTGATTTTTTATGCCCTCAGTGCCACGGTGGGCGGGAATTCCGGCTCAATCTTTGGCGCACGCTGGTTCCCCAACCTTTTCATCAGCCCTAGATGGTATTTAGACTGGCTGAAGCTGGCAACAGCGATGGTTCCAGTGTTTCCATTTGTCCTTGCGCTGCTGGGATTCCTCTTTTTCCGCAAGAAGAGCGACAGGGTCTTTTACTTCTGCATGTGGCTGGGATACGTGCTCTACGGGTACATGTTCGCTTATCACATCTATACGCATAGTTATTACCACCTGCCGCTCATACCGATCGCCGCGCTTGGATTTGGAGCAGTGATCAACGCCTTATACGAAAAAATTGCTGAATCACCAAAAAACTGGCTATCGCAAGCGGTTGTGATCGTTTTGATCTTATTTTCGCTGGCTCTCGCCGTGCAGCGCATCCGTGGAGTGCTGGTGGCCAAAGATTACCGTCATGAAGCTCAATACTGGGCAGACCTGGCCGATGAACTGGGCCATAACACATCCGTAATCGCCCTGACCCACGATTATGGCTACCGCCTGAGTTACTGGGGTTTCATCAACGCTGAAATCTGGCCCACCGAAGGTGACCAAACCGTTAAGGAACTTCAAGGGTCTACTGACCCCGCTTTTAAACAGTACTTCGATTTGAAGACTGAAAATATGAATTATTTCCTGGTAACCCTGCTGAACGAATTTGAAAATCAACCCGAACTTCGCGATTACCTCTTTGCGCACTATCCATACAAAGAAGGCGACGGGTATTATATATTTGATCTCATGAATCCATTAAATTAACGATAAGGATGACCAGGTGCAATCCAGTCCGTTAGTTTCCATCATTACACCCTCTTTCAACCAGGGCAATTATTTAGAAGCAACCATCCTTTCAGTGCTTGAACAGGATTATGAGAACATTGAATATATCATCATTGACGGTGGTTCCAGCGACAATAGCGTAGAAATCATCCAAAAATACGCTGATCGGATTGCTTACTGGGTTTCAGAAAAAGACCGCGGTCAAACCGACGCGATTAATAAAGGTTTTGGCGTAGCTCACGGCAGTATCCTTGCCTGGCTGAACTCCGATGATACTTACAACCCTGGTGCAGTCAGCGAAGCGGTTGATTATCTGACAACGCATCCAGATGTTGGGCTGGTCTATGGTGATCTGAACTTCATCGATGAAAAAGGTCGAATCGTTGGTAAATTTGCCGCAGCCCAGACCGATTTACACAGGCTGCGCCGGGGATATGTTCACATTCCCCAGCCTGCCGCCTTCTTCAGGATGGCTGATTGGCAAAAGGTTGGCCCACTTGACCCGTCATTTTACTTTGCTATGGACTATGATTTGTGGGTCAGGCTCGCGAAAATCACGCAGATCAAATACAAACCCGGCAAAGCCTGGGCGAATTTTCGCTTACATTACGGCGGGAAGACAGTCGTTGCAGATGACCGATGTTGGCCCGAAATGCTGCGGGTGCATTACCGCGACGGTGGCAGCCCTCTGTCAGCGATCGTGGCCAAATACTACATACGCAAGATCGTTTCCCCCCTTATCAACTGGAAGCGCAGACGGATGTTCCATTCATGAGACAAGGCTGGCAAAGATCATTCTTCGCCAGCCTTGTTACTTATTTAGACCAACTTAAATGACTTTCAGTTTCTGGCCGACCTTCTTAAAGGCTGCCAACCCTTGATCCAGATCCTCGCGCGAATGTGCGGCAGAGATCATCACGCGGATGCGGGCTTTACCCTGCGGGACGGTGGGGAACCCAAGCGACATAGCGAAAACACCTTCCTCAAAGAGTTCGCGGCTGAATTGCTGGGCGAGCGGGGCTTCACCGAGCATGACCGGTGTAATCGGGGTAACACTCTGCCCGGTGTTGAATCCCATATCTCGCATCTGAGCTTTGAAATAGTTGGCATTTTCCCACAGTCTGTCGACCAATTCGGTAGAAGTTTCTAACAGATCTACCGCAGCAATACAGGCTGCCACATCGGCAGGCGGGGTAGCAGAAGAAAACAGGAACGGACGAGCCCGCTGACGCAGCCACTCAATGATCTGGGAATTGCCGGCCACCAGCCCCCCCACTACACCAAAGGCTTTTGAAAGCGTTCCGACTTCAACATCAACCTTGCCATGCAGCCCGTAATGATCCACAATTCCACGTCCGCCGCGGCCAACCACACCTTCACCGTGCGCATCATCAACCATGAGCATCACATCGTAACGATTGGTAACCTCATAGATCTTATCCAGAGGTGCCAGATCTCCATCCATGCTGAATACACCATCTGTAATGACCAGCCCCCTGCGGTATGTGCCAGCATTCTGGCGAATGACACGCTCAAGATCAGCGGCATCTGCATGGGCAAACTTTTCAATGCGCGCGCCTGAAAGCCGGCAGCCGTCAATAATACTGGCGTGATTGAGTTCATCCGAGAAGATGACGTCATCTTTGCCGACCAGGGCGGGGATGGTAGCCACGTTGGCGTTAAACCCTGATTGAAAAGTGATTGCCGCCTCAACCCCTTTAAATTTTGCCAGCCTTTTTTCCAGTTCGAGGTGCAGATCCATCGTTCCGGCAATCGAGCGCACCGCACCAGGACCCACTCCGTACTTTAGCAGCGTTTCTCTGGCTGCTTCGACAAGTTTGGGGTGGTTTGCCAAACCAAGGTAATTATTGGAGCAAAAATTCAACACTTTCTTGCCATCCACGATGAGCCAGGCTCCCTGCGCAGACCCCAGTGTGCGGATACGGTTATATAAACCAGATGCCTTAAGAGAATCAAGCTCTTCCTGGACCCAATCTAACCTTTTACCCATGTTCACCTCTGAAAAAATGTTTATCGAAATTCACTCACCATTGTGATTATAACCCCGGTTCAACCTGTGCCAGTATGCCCAGTTCAGCCAGCAGCCGCAGCGCGTGTTCGATGCTCTCGCGATGGATCAGGATCGTCTGGGCGTTGAGCATTTCCACGATCGTGCGGGCTGCGCGGGGTTCCCGACTGAATAAAGCGCAAGCTTCTTCTGATGCAAACCTTAACAATACGCCAGTGGTCAATTCGGCTTCCAAACCATGCTCAAGCCAGCGCTGTGCCAATCGTTTGAGCGTTGTCGGAATTGGTTTTAAACTGTGTTTTTCTAATAACTGAACCAATTGGCCAATATTCAAACCCTGTGCGGTCGCTCTTTCAAGTGAAGCTGGAGTTAATCGATAACCACTTTCTGCTGTTGTAGCAAACGAAAAATCGTAAAACCTTCCAATCTGGTAACGCAATTCGCGCGAAGTGCCATTGGGTATGATGATCTCTGTGCTGCTTCTGAATTCTAAAACTCCTGGCTCTTCCACTGACAGGTTGTTTGTCTTTCCAGCCATCAAGTCATGAGCGGTTTCGGTCAATTGAAATGCAGTGAATTTACCTTCGGATTCTTTACGGGCCAGATTTAATATCCCCAGCCAGTGCAGAGGACCAGTCAAGAGAAAGTACAGAAGCCGCCCTTCAACCTCATCCCAGTGATGGAACCCGCGCAGATAATTCTCGGTTCCAGACTGCCGAATGAACCATGAATCGTAGTCTCCGGCCGGCCGCTGGAAGTCAGGTGTCTGTTCTTTGATGGTCGAAAGGAGAGAAGAAATACTCCACCATGTTTGCCCGCCTAGCCCTGATAGAATCTCAAGTAATAACCGGCGCGGTGGAATTGGATCATTTACCCACGAACCTTCACACACCAATTCAGGCAGCATGCGTAGTTCGTTGATCTCTTTCGAAGCCAGCCACATCTGGTAAAACTCTGACAGGATCTTGCCCCGATCTTGTTGGAAAAACCTTTTGAGAGATTCAGGAATTGGATGCCCATCCTGGTCAACCAAACCAGAGGCAAGTAGCAGGCCTGAAAGAAAAGGTTGGGGTGTTTTCCAGGTATCAAAAACACTTTCTGGCAACGTACGCGACATGCGCATCGCCGCCAGCAAATCCGTGAGGCGATCTAAAAGTGAAGTGGTGGCCAGTTCGACAAACCTGGGTTTCTGGTTGATTGCCGGACGGAGGGTCATTGGGCGCGTCTCTTGATTCGGCGGTGAGATCAAACCAAAGATTTCATCAGGAATGTAAACGGTTTCTACCAGATCTGATGAAATTTTTAAAAAGGCTTTTCCGACCAAACCTGAATACCATAAAGATTCAGAGGCGGATATCGGATTTTGATCAGGCTTCTCACGCTCGCGGCTTGCAGGTCCAAAATCGCGTATTTCGCCGTATTTACGGCTGAATACCGCCCAGGGCATCTTACCGCCTTTTGATACCAGATGCTGCCAGGCAGGCTGCGCTGCTTGAGGAAGCTGCTCAAGCGCCGATAAGAGATTTTCGCAATTGGTCATGCAGGCATACAGGTCATCACTGGCGCTTTGAACGTCACGCTGACTGATTTCAGTCTTCCAGAAACGCGCGATACGGTTTAAAAAATCTAAATCGTGGTTGGCTAATGTGGCTCGAATTCCAGGCATGGATCGCTCGCTATTGAATCGTAAATAAGATTATACTAAACCTGATCGTGGCACACGCAGTTCGACAGGGTCGGTTTTAATTGACGCAGTTTTGTCTTGTACAGTATAATTTCTAGAAGCCAGATTAACATTCCACAGGTTAATGAATGACCCTCAAGGGTAATCTAAAAGAATTTTCTTTCATTCAATTATTAAATCTGATCAACCTGGCAAAGAAATCAGGTGCTCTTTACATTGAACGGCCTGATGAGACCTGCAGGATGATCTTCAGGGATGGAAAACTGGCCTTTGCGGAAGTCGAGAACGAACAGATTCCTTTACTCACCATCCTCTATGAAGCCGGTCTCATTTCATCAGCGCAGAAGGAAATTTTAAGTGTGCGTACGCATGGGATGAATGAAAAGGCAACCGGCATCTTCCTGATCAGTGCAAACTATGTTGACCAGACGCAGGTTTCGAGCCTTCTCATGAACAGGTTTGCTGAAGTCGTGCGTAGAATCTTCACCTGGGAAGATGGCTTTTTCCGCTTCGAAGCTGGCGAATTGATCCCCGACGGACGCATTCCGGTGCACATGGACCTGGAAAACCTGATCGTTGAAGGCGCACGCCGCCTGCAAGAAATTGAAGAACTAAAATCAGAAATCCCAAGTCTGAACATGGCCTTAAAATTCACCGATCGTCCAGACGCTGAAATGCGCAATTTTAACCTCAGCGTGGAGGAATGGCGCGTGATCAATTACATCGACCCCAAGAACACAATTCAACAGATTGCAGCTGCTGTTAAAATGGATGAAATTGAAATTCGGCGCGTGGTCTACACCCTGCTGCAGGCCGGTTTAATCGAAATTGTCAGACCTGGTGGAATGCCCCTCAGACTGCCAGAAAAGATGTTCCCAACTCAAAATCCTGATGAGCAGAAATCTCTGGTGAATCGCTTGATCCACCGCATCCGCTCCATCTGAAATTAAAAGGACGCTGAATCATGCAAACACAGACCGTCAAAATTGTCGTCACAGGGCCGTTCAACTCAGGAAAAACTGAGTTTATCCGATCTGTGAGTGAAATCGACGTCGTCTCAACTGAGAAGAAAATTACCGCTGAAGCTGAGAAGATTAAAGAATCGACTACGGTTGCTATGGATTTTGGCCGCATCACCGTTGATGATGATCTGGTGCTCTTCCTTTTCGGCACCCCCGGCCAGAAACGCTTCGACTTCATGTGGGAAATCTTATCAGAAGGGATGCTCGGTTTCATTGTGATGGTCGATAGCACCCGTCCAGAGACTTTCAAAGAAGCCCGAAGTATTTTGGAGACCTTCCGCGCCTACGCACCGACCCCTTATCTGGTTGCGGCGAACAAACAAGATTCAATTGACGCCTGGGACGTTGACGACATGCGTGTGGCGTTAAGGCTCGATCCATCCATTAAGATTTTGCCCTGTGTAGCGAAAAAGAAAAGCGCTGTGAAAACCGTCCTGCTGGAATTGTTGTACGGAATCCTTGAAGAGATGGATGCGGCCCAATCCGGATCAGCAGAGGGTGCCTGATCATGGCTGAACAAACACCGGATTTACCTGAAACGGTCAACCATTTTTTCGAAGGACTGGTCGAAATCCTGGGTGAACCGAACGCCAATCTGTTTCTGACTTCGCAGCAGGCAGTGCAGAGTGACCCCCAGACGCGCGGTATTTTGATCAAAGCTGGTCGTGCAGGTTTTTACTACTGGCTGCGAAAAAACCTCGACGCAATGGGTTGGAATGATCCAATGTTTCGGCTGCGTCCGGTGAAAAAGAAGATTGCCTCAGGATTGAAAGACATTTGCCAGCACCTTGAAAAGGAAACCAAACAAGCATTGTCTCTCGAAGACTCGCCAAAGATCTGGCAGATCACCATCAGTGGTGCATCTGAATCGCTACCCTGTAGTTATATCTGGGGTTTTGTGCAGGAATATACGCGCTGGGCCGGGAATGGCAGATTCTACGAAGTGCGAGAAAAATCCTGCTCCTTAAACGGAAACAGCCAATGCGAACTTGTGATCAAAAAAGAACCCCAGGATTGATTCAATTCTTCTATTCTCCCCAATTATCGAAAGAAATAATGAATGACTGAAGAAACCTTTATCTGTGTAGACGTGGAAACCGCCGGACCGAATCCCGGACAATATCCTATGCTTTCCATCGGAGCCTGCCCGGTGTTTGATACCGAAACAACATTTTACATTGAACTCAAACCCGACCGCGACGAATTCCAACCCGAAGCCCTGGCTATCAGTGGTTTGAACATGGAAGAACTGAAGAAGAATGGTGAAGATCCGGCTGAAGCCCTCAAAAAATTTTCAGCATGGATCAAGAAAGTCGTCCCTGAAGGTTCGCGGCCTGTGTTCGTGGCCTTGAACGCACCTTTTGATTGGATGTTTGTAAACGAATACTTCCACCGCTATCTGGGTGAGAATCCATTCGGGCATAGTGCCCTCGATATCAAAGCCTATTTCATGGGTCAGACTGGCGTTGATTGGTCTGAAACTTCGATGAAACACCTTTCCAGCCATTTCCTTGAGGAAAGACGCCTCACCCACAACGCCCTGCGTGACGCACAAGACCAGGCAGAGATTTTTCAAATGATCCTTAAGCAAAATCCAAAGTATACCCGGCAGGAATAAGTACAACAAAACTTGACTGGTTTTTGCTATACTGATTTCTATAATGTGTTTTTGACTCTTTATAGCAGGGAGGCAAATGTGGCACAGAAGAAAGATGTACAGCAGGCAGACCTGGAACGCATCATGGAATCCGCCCGGCGCCTGGGCGTGGAAGTGGAAGAAGAAGACGCGCTTCAGTGGCTGGCCAGTATGGCAGCCCACAAGGGCAGCGAACAAATCACGATGGACACGCGCAGCGGGGTGTTCGGTCATAACATCACCATGCTGGATTTCAGCGACAGGGAACTCGAATATTTTCGCCGTGTGGGCAAAATTGTTGAGTTTGAAGATATCCCCGGTAAAGTAGAAACCGCGCTGGCACTTTCTGGCTCTTCTGCCCAATCGAAAATTCAGACCTACCCGGGCGATTGTGACTATTTTGAACGCATCAATATCATTGCCCCCACACGCGCTGAAGCCTGCAGCATTCTGGCCGAAATCATGCGCAAGAAAGCCCTCGACGCCCTTCAGGGTCCGACCCACCAGTTGATCGAGGTTAAATTCGGATCACACCCGAAAGACATTGTCATTGGCAATCGTGAATACAAAGCCGGTTCACCCATCTCCTGGAAGCCCGATCAGATCAAAGCCGGTAAGATCGAAGGATTTGCAAAAGATGGCACCCAGATAAGTGTCAGCTGGGATGAAGTAAAAGACGATCCCGGCTGGTGTAAACTCGACTGGGTGGTGGCAGATCCGATCCGCCGACAGCTGGCCAACGCGAGCAATATGCTGGATGTAACCTGGGAAGCACCAGACGGAGAGATCACACCATTGGATGGCTACCTTGACCCCTATTTTCAAGAAGTCTACCTCGAAGCCGCTTCAGTGCCGATCTTTTCCAAACTGGCCCAGCACGTTTCAGCCAACGCCCTGGATGAATATGTCGCTGCGCTCGAAAGAGAGGTTTATAAATATCTGACCAAAGACCTGAATTATGGCAAGGTAGCGAAGCGCATGTATAATATTTTCCGTCTGACCGGCAGGTATGAAGAAGCCGCTTTCTTGCGCGAACTTTTCGACGAGCCAGCTACAATCCTCTACCAGATCTGGTCACTGATCCGCACCATTGACGATGCTTACATCCCGGGTTCTTCCATCACTCACGAGCAGATGGTGGCATCTGCTGACAATCTCATCTTAGAGGTGATCCGTGTGCTCGAAGGTGATGAAGAAACAGAAATCGTCAAGCACCTGTTGAGATTGCGCGACGCGCTTTCACAGCCTGAAGCCCACGACATGCTCACAACTGAAGCCGAAGCGGCACGGGATATGGTGATCAATATTGTTAATAACTTCTTTTACGATAAATTGACCGCCATGCCCACCATCAAAGCCTACATGGATAATATGCAATCAGGGAGTCATTAAGGTCTAAACTTCACCATCGAGGATAGATGAAGATGGAAACATCGATCAATAATAATCGGAGCTTCCCTGAAGGGCTTGCAGTCGAATTCTATTTCGACCGTGAAACCGAGGAAAAGGTTTTTGCTTTTCGCGAAGCCCTTTACAGGCAGGGAATCAGCCGAATCCAGGGACTGTTGAATGACAAGCCGCATATCAGCCTCGGAGTGCTGCCAAAGAACAACAGTGAAAAAGTCATCAAACTGACTGAGGAATTTTCACGATCCATTAACAGTTTTCAATTTGAATTGAATGCCGTCGGAGTTTTTCCGACACCAGAAAACGTGTTCTTCCTCATTCCCATCCCCAACCGCAAATTGTTATCGATTCATGCCAGATTCCAACGCTTGTTAAAGAAAGAAGGGCTGCCAGTTTCTGATTATTATCTTCCCGGCAAATGGGTTCCGCATTGCACGCTTGAATTTAATCTTCCTGACGAGGATCTGAGTCGGGCAATCTTGCTCAGTAAAGCGCAATTCAAGCCAATTACAGGTACAATCAAACAAATTGGTGTCGTGGCATTCAGACCCATTGAATACCTGGCACACTTTGACTTATAGGACGAATTTATAAATGACAGAATCACCTTTTACCCCCTCGGATGAACAGATCAATGAGGCGCTCAACCGTTCCAGGAATCGGGCCGAAGAATATTTGCACGATGCAGATAAATCAAAAAAATTATTGGAAGAAGCGGTTAAAAAAGCCAACCAGCATCAAGATGCACGCATCCCACCAACTGACTTCTGGTCTCATTTGAAGGCATTTTTCAGACTGCTGAAATCCTATACTGCGCATCAGTACACGGTTATCCCATGGGGATCAATTGTGATGATCACGGGAGCCATCATCTACTTCGTCACCCCTGTTGATTTAATTCTCGATTGGATACCCTTGCTGGGTTTCATTGATGATGCTGCTGTGGTTGTTTTTGTGATTCGCCAAATCCGCTCTGACCTGGATAAATTCCTTGAGTGGGAAGCTGGCCAGGATGCATCAAAACAGATCATCGATATGTAACAGGTAAACCCAAGGCACCCCCAACGGTTTCGATCTTCTTTCTGAGATGGTTTTCTTTGATGGATCTTCTGGAGGAATGATGAAAAAACAAATACTGGCAATCCTGATCATCGTTGCGGCATTGGCTTTCTCGCTGTCAGCATGCAGCGCGGTCAACGACCTTAAAGCTGTCGGTGATACAGGGAAGGCGTTTATGTCTGCGCTGGAAACGGGTGATAACGCAACCTCATGGTCTCTGCTGGCCCCCAACATTCAAGACGAGGTCGGCGGTGAATCAGCCTGGGCAGAATGGACCAGCATCCGCAACTTCCCAAAGTGGTCATTCTATAACACCGAGGTCAACGGCGATTCCGCTCAAATGGACGGCACCGCGGAACTGGATAATTACGAATACGCAGTCACACTGATTTTCGAAAAAATCGACGATGCCTGGCTGATAACGGGTATCAATTTCGAGTAATCTCTGAAAAATGTCTCATCACCACATCTGTTTAGAGGGGAGCTGGCATGACACTTTTGGTGCACGGTCGCGGCCATCAGGTCGTGGAGAGTGAGCCTTACTAGATAGCGCTTCACTCTGATGATGAGGAGGTCTGCTTGTTTTTTTGCTCTAACTGTGTGCACCGCCCTGGAAGATAGAACCCTGGTTACAGAACACCCGTTATCATGAATGCGCCGAGAAAACCCATTACTGGCTGCTATCAGGAATCTGGGAACATATATTCGTCATCAATTTTTTACCGATAACAAACCCACCTTCGTTCGCTGAGAGCCTTTTGAGGAAGGTGATGCTGGACAAGCGTTCACTACAATGACTAAAACGAAAATGAAAAGAGATTGGCAACGATCCACCAGGGTGTGCGAATACGCGCAACTTCAGCCCCGGTTAAAGCAGGCGATCGATACCGCTGTGGCTGAAATGGCCGAATCAATGGAATTTGTCTTCTGCATCGAAACCACCTCTGCCAGAGTCAAACCCGGAGGCATCTTCAGCGGAAGGCGAAAATCACTGATTCACGCGGTCGTCCTGACTCCACATTGGCTGATCCAGGCCATAGACCCGAATGATGAAAAGACACAACCACTGGTTGTCTTCAATCATTATGAAAAAATGAAAATCAGGGATGACACGGTGAATGAATTAAAAAGACACGGCATCGAAGATTATGGCATCGACATCCTTTCACGAACAAGCCGTGATGTATCCATCGGCAGTTATTTTATCGGTCTGGAACATAACGCCGCAGCAAGACAATTCCTGATCACCCTCAGGTTATTCATCCGATCTGCAAATTTACCGCCAAAGATCAGCGCAGATTAAAATTTCCTGTAATTAAAAGGTAACAGTATCCAAGCGATAAGATACTGCGGCCTTTTTATTTCAAAGACTAGTAGAGATCAGCTTCTTCAAACTGACTGTTGTAAAGGTTGGCATAGAAGCCACCCTTTGCCAGCAGCTCTTCATGGCTGCCTTGCTCCACAATATCGCCATTGTTCATGACCAGAATACGATCTGCGTTGCGTATGGTGGAAAGGCGGTGGGCAATAATAAACGAGGTGCGGTTGTGCATTAAAGAATCCATCGCTTTTTGGATCAACACCTCGGTGCGGGTATCTACCGAAGAGGTGGCTTCGTCGAGGATGAGAATCTTGGGATCAGAGAGCACCGCCCTGGCGATGGTGAGCAGCTGCTTCTGCCCTTGCGAAATATTGGAGGTTTCTTCATCCAATATCATGTTGTACCCATCGGGCAGCGTGCGAATGAAATGGTCGACATTGGCAGTTTTGGCAGCGCGGATGACATCTTCATCAGAGGCGTTCAGGTTGCCATAGCGGATGTTCTCCATGATGCTGGCGTTGTAGAGCCAGGCATCCTGCAGCACCATGCCAAATTTATCACGCAATCCTTCGCGGGTGAATTCGCGAATGTCATGCCCATCAAGCAGAATCGCTCCGCCTTGGATATCATAAAAACGCATCAACAGTTTGACCATCGTGGTCTTGCCGGCACCGGTCGGCCCAACAATCGCAATCTTTTGCCCCGGCTGGATATCGGCGGAAAAATCTTTGATGATGGTTTTTTCAGGAAGGTAGCCAAAACGCACATGCCTGAACTCTACATGCCCGCTCACGGTGGTGGGCAGCAGCGGGTTGGGGGTTTCGGGCAGTTCTTCTTCTTCCTGGAGGAATTCAAAGACGCGCTCTGCCGCGGCAGCGGTCTGCTGCAGGGTGTTGGAGATGTTGGCAATCTGCGTGATCGGCTGGGTGAACGAACGGATGTATTGAATGAACGCCTGAATGTCACCCACGGTGATCATTCCGCGGAAAGCCAGCCAGCCGCCCAGAATTGCAGACGCCACGTAACCGAGGTTGCCGATGAAGTTCATCACCGGCATCATCAACCCCGATAGGAATTGAGATTTCCAGGCTGATCCGTAGAGCGTGTTGTTCAGTTTATTAAATTCCTCCACACTCCTTTTTTCACCGTTGAAAGCCTTCATCACGATGTGCCCGCTGAACATCTCTTCAACGTGCCCGTTGACATGCCCCAGGTAATCTTGCTGCTGTTTGAAATACTTTTGCGAGCGCTTGACGATGAAGCGGATGAAGATGGTGGAAAGCGGCAGGATAATGAGCGTGATCAGGGTCATGATCCAGCTGATGGAAAGCATCATCACCAGCACCCCCAGCATCGTGATCACCGAGCTGATGATCTGGGTCATACTCTGGTTGAGCGTCTGGCTCACGGTATCCACATCGTTGGTAACCCGTGAAAGCACTTCACCCTGGTTGGTGGAATCAAAATAGCGCAGCGGCAGGCGGTTGATCTTTTCAGAGATCTCCTTACGGAATCCGTAAGTCACCTTCATTGAGACATTGTTCAAGATCCATCCCTGAATGAGACTGAACCCGGCCGAAACGATATACAACCCGCCCACGAGCAGCAGAATGTTCCCGATACCGACAAAATCGAACCCGCTCCCCGTACCAGAAATCTGGGCCATCACGCCTTCAAACAACTTCGTGGTTGCCTTTCCAAGGATCTTAGGACCGACAATGGTAAAAATCGTCGCAGCGACGGCAAAAATCACCACAATGACAAACGACCATTTGTAAGGGGCCAGGTAACGCAGCAGCTTTGACATCGTCCCCTTAAAATCGTGGGCTTTTTCTCCTCCGCGCAGCATTCCCGGAGGCCCGCCCATCGGTCCTCCACCGGGTCGCGCTGGAGGCTGGATCGGAGACGAAGAACGAGGTTGAAATTGAGAGGATCCTGCGTGTGTCATGAGATCAACTCCTCTCTTGAAAGCTGTGATGAAACCATTTCTCGGTATGTTTCACAGGTATCCATCAGTTCGTTGTGTGTTCCCTTGCCGACGATCTGTCCTTCATCAATGACAATGATTTGTTCTGCGTTTCGAATGGTCGAAACACGCTGGGTGACAATGATCATGGTGCTGTTTTCGGTCTCCTTCTTAAGCGCACGCCGCAGGGCTGCATCCGTCTTGAAATCCAGCGCGGAAAGCGCGTCGTCAAAAATGTAAATGGGCGGCTTCTTGACCAGCGCACGGGCAATGGCCAGGCGCTGCTTTTGCCCGCCTGAGACGTTGGTTCCGCCCTGTGAGATGGGCGCGCTCATTCCTCCTTCCATACCGGCAATGAATTCTGAAGCCTGCGCAATTTCCACCGCTTTTTGCAGTTCTTCTGGGGTGGCGTTTTCATCGGCATAACGCAGATTGCTCTCAACCGTGCCCGAAAAGAGCATGCCGCGCTGTGGAATATACCCGATGCGGTCGCGCAGGTCTGATTGAGAAACCTCTCTCACATCGCGGCCGTCTACCAGCACAGACCCTTCGGTAACGTCAAAGAAGCGTGGAATCAGGTTCACCACAGTCGACTTGCCAGACCCGGTGGAACCAATGATGGCGGTGGTCTCGCCGGGGCGGGCTGTGAAACTGATATTGCACAGCACGTTCTCTTCAGCGCCCGGGTAGCGGAAGGAAACATTGCGGAACTCAACCTGACCGCGGAGTCTTTCATCAAATGTTTTCGGGTGTTCAGGGTCTTTAATGGCAGGCTCAACTTCCAACACCTCGCTCACCCGCCGCAGCGAAACAAAAGCGCGCGGCAGGATGATGAACATGAGCGAGATCATCAGGAATGAAAAGACCACATGCATCGCGTACTGCAGAAAGGCCATCATATCGCCCACCTGGATCACACTGTTGGCCACCAGATGCCCCCCTACCCAGATGATCAACAGCTGCAGACCGCTCATGATGAAGGTCATTAATGGGCTCACAGTCACCATGACCCTGCCGATAAAGAGCATATTACCCGTGAGATCTTGGTTCGCTTTATCGAACCGCTCGAGTTCAAATTTTTGGGTATTGAACGCGCGAATGACCATCAAACCCGAGAGGTTTTCGCGCGTGACCAGGTTCAAACGATCGATGAGTTTCTGAACGCGTTGAAATTTTGGCAACGCGATCGAAAAGACGGTGACAATCAATGAAAGCAGCACCACCACGCCCAGGCCAATGATCCAGGTCATCGACGGGCTGTTTTGCACGGCGCGGATGATCGCACCGATGCCCATCATGGGCGCAAAGAAAACCATGCGCAGCGACATCACGATCATTCCCTGGATCTGGGTGATGTCGTTTGTGCTGCGGGTGATGAGCGAGGCTGTGGAAAAACCCTCGAACTCGGTCTTAGAGAAACTTTCCACCTTGGTGAAAACCTCCCGCCGCATGTCGCGCGCCACACCGGCCGCAATGCGTGAAGAAAGCAGCGAGATGAGGATGACACAGACCGCGATCAGCAGGGTGAAGAGTAGCATGATCCCGCCAATGCGCAGCACGTATGCGGTTTGCAGGCTGGCTTCACTGCCGCCCACCGCAACGTATTCAGCGCGCACCGCAGCAGCGGCCGACTGGGTGATCATCGAGTTATCTATTGAGGCGAACTTCTGGTCAATGGCGCTCTTCATGGCAGCGAATTGCTCGGCAGGCAGGCTTTTGAGCAGGCTAAACGCGTCTGTGCCCGGCGGCAGTTTCGATAGATCGAATCCAAACTGGCCGGCCATCGCAGTTGCCTTTTCAGGGTTGGCGGCCAGGTTATCGATGGTGGAAACAATCAGAAGCGCCTTTCCAATCACCGGATTCAGTGTGTCGATCTGTTCGGCAGTGAGATCATTCAACACGTAAACGGCTTCTGATTCAAGCAGCGGGTAGCGTTTCACCAGGCGTGAGTAATCTGGCGAAGATTGATCCACCAGGGTGTACGCCCCCAGCACCAACTGGCGCTCTTCACCAGTCATGAACATGGTTAATTTTTCCATTTGTGAGGTGCGAACAGCCTGCGGCACGGCGTTTTCTACGCCGCCCTGCTGGATGCCAACATTGACAATGTCTGACATGTAATTGGGCAGTGAAAGTTCTGACATGGCCTGCACAAAAAGCAGCGCGATCACCGCGAGCACCGATATCCAATAGGGTTTCAAAAATTTAAACATGCGCAACATTCAGCGATCATTCTCCTTTGCAATCAAAAATCATCTTCGTGAGGAACATGAATCTGGCGCACCAGACTCGTGCGCAGCTTATCCAGCAACACGAGCAGCTGGTCTTTTTCTTCGCTGGTGAGTGAAGAAACAGCCTGATTCATGAATTCAAAGCGTTCTGGAGCGGTCGATTTCACCAGTTCTCGCCCGGCACGCGTGATGCGCAGGCGGCATCCGCGCTTATCGGCCGGGTCAACCGACCTTTCGAGCAAACCCTGCTCTTCAAGCCCACTGATGAGGGCAGAAATGGTGTTCTTTTTAACATTCTGCATGTGGCTCAGGTGGGTGGGGTTGATACCGGCACTGTTGCCGTTGTCTTCCTCTGCCATCAGCCGCAGCAGAATTCCCAGGCGCGGGCCCGAAAGCTCGCTGGGAGATTGCCTCACCGCCAGATCAAAGAAACGGGTGAGCATGCGAATCATTCCTGCAATTTCAAGCCCCCGGATATCCTGTCCATCCGACATTTCTTCCAGGCTTTTGATCCATTGCACATGTCGTCGGTCAAAATCTGCCTGGTTGCACGCACGCCCAAAATTCATAAAGTCACTCCCGGTTAAAATTAGTTCGATGGCGAACTATACTCTCATATCAAGATCATGTCAAGGAAAATAATTCAAATCTCCACAATTGTTCAATAATCCTTATAGGCGATTTTGCCATCGAGTATGAAATTTTCCTGTATGATGGATAAGAAGCGTCGAAGCAGGTGGAACTATCAAAGAACACGCATCGTCTATGAAGCAAGAAAATAATTCTGCTGCGAGGTCAGCACTTATGAAACAAAAAATGATGATCCTGTGCATCCTGCTTGCCTGCGCCCTTTTATCAGGCTGCGGCGTTTTTCAGAGCGCTGCCCCAACAGCCACCGCAACCTACCCGCCGCCAGTCACCACCGAACCCGCCCCTCCCACGAACACACCCCTGCCCAGCGCCACACGCATCCCGCCAACCCCCACCGTCTACCAGCCCATTACCGGCAAGATCCTGTTTGATGACATGCGCCTGCGCCACGGACCGGGGTTCCTGTTCGAGACCATCCAGGTATACCCGATCGACCAGACCATCGAATTGCTGGGCTACGCGCCGGGCGGCAACTGGTATTACGTGCGCACGGTTGACGGCCTCACCGGCTGGATGAAGAAAGAGGGCATCGACCTGGAGGGCAACATGTATGACGCTCCCGAAGTTGCTTTCGATGATGCCGTAGTGGTGCACGGGCGCGTCTCTGCCCCCAATGGTTCGCCCGCATCTGAGATCGGGGTCGCCATCCAGCCCGAGGGAGACGATAATCCATCCAGGCAGGATGTGGGCGTCACAGATGTAATGGGCCGTTTTTACATTTACTTACCCCCGGGCACCAGCGGTAATTGGATCCTCGCCGCCAGCTCCTACGGCTGTGCAGGCAGCAACGTAGACCGCACCTGCAGCCTGATCGGGCACTTCCCCGAAGCGCAGGTGATCACGCTGCCCGAAGCAGCCAGCACCCCCATTGAAATCCAGATCCTGCCGTGATCCGCGGGGGCATCCGCTCTGGCTGTGATTTTCCTGTAAAATGAATCAACCAAACCATCTTCCACCAAAGGCGAGAAGGGGATGAAGAATTTATCCATTCTGGGCATCGCAATCCTGTTGCTGACACTGCTTGGGGCGTGCTCTGTGCGCGAAACGCCCGCCGCGCCACCCACCGCCACTCTGCCGCTGCTGCTGCCGACCGCCACAGAGGCGATCGCCACCGCCACCCTGCAGCCCACGCCAGCCCTGCCCACGCCGCAGCCCACCCCCACCGTTTCGCCCACCCCCAGGCCCGTGCTGCCCATCCCTGCCACCGTAACCTTCGATAACTTCATCCTTCGCGACGGCCCGGGGCGTCTGTTCAGCCGCGTGGCAATGTACACTTCTGGCAGCCAGGTGACCGTGCTGGGAAGGGCGATGGGTAACGACTGGGTGCTGGTGCAGACCGATGATCACCGCGCGGGATGGATGAACACCTCGGGGCTGGACCATCTGGGTAATTTTGATTCGCTGCCGCTTTATCACGCTCAGGGGGCGGTCATGCTCAGCGGGCATGTCTGGAGCGCCAACCGGTCGCCGGTATCGGGCATCACCGTGGCCGTCTTCCCGGCGGGCAGCAGCGATGATAACCTGCGCGAAGACGTGACCACCGGCGCCGACGGCACCTGGTACGCCTACCTGCCCGGCAACTCAAAAGGCGATTGGGAAGTGCAGGTCGTTTCATGCCCGGCGGGGATGGATCTGGAGACCTGCCGTGAAACCCTGCCCTCAGGGCAGGTGGTCACTCTGCCCAACGCGGCAGAGGTCAGCATAGAAATGAGCTTCAGGCCGTGACCGCTGGCCGGGCGAAGAGCAGCTACTTTTACCCATGCATAATGAACCCAATCAGTGAAAGACCTTCTAGAATAATTTAAGAACGGTTAGGGTTTAGAAGGTCTAACAACATGGTGTTTATTCACTGGCCAAATACCCATTCGGATGATGCTCATGGCGGTGATGCTCATCGGGCAGATGTGCGTGGTCGTGTTCGACCGGCTCGTGCGTATGCTCATGGCTGTGTTCGCCTGAAAACCCGTCCGCATGGAGATGTGTGTGATGACCGTCGGTGTGCCCATGGCGGTGAGCATGGGTTACGGCAAGGTGGCGGTGAAGGTGGCCGTGCCTTTCAGTGGCCGCAAGCCATGCCCCCAGCAGCATTAGACCCAGCGCTGCCAGGAACACAACCGAGAGCGTATCTCGAAAAACAATCCATGAGATGACAACTCCAATAAATGGCGCGGAGGCGTAATAAACACTCGTACGCGCTGCTCCAAGGTCACGCTGCGCGCTGACGTAGAAAAAGATGCTCAGTCCATATGCAACAAAACCAAGCAGCAGCGCCGCCAGGATGTACCCCAGAGGCGCAGATATGCTGCCCCATGCTAGCGCAATCAGCAGCGCCCCCAGCCCCGAACCGAAACCCTTGATGACTACGATTTGCAGTGGATCTTTTATCGAGAGGCTGCGGGTGGTATTGTTCTCGATCCCCCAGCACACGCAGGCCAGCAGCACCAGCAGTGCTCCAGGCGAAACCCTCACCCCCGAGAGATCACCGGTGCTGAGGAGGATGCTGGCCGCAGTGATCAACCCGATGGCAATCCACAGGCGCTTACCGATGGACTCTTTGAACAGCAGCAGCGCTAAGATGGCGGTGGCGGCAATCTCGAAGTTGCCCAGCAGCGCGGCTGTGCTGGAATTGGTCAGCGTCAAGCCGAACATCATCAACACCGGCGCAGCGATATCCAGCAGGATCATCAGCACCACGAAAGGCAGTTCCCTGCGCGTCAGGCTTGATTCGCGCTGTACGCCGCCCGCGGAACGGCGCAGGCCGCCGAGCGCCAGCATGCCCAACCCCGCGCCTAAATATAGCAGAGAGGCCAGGAACAGCGGATGGATACGCTGCACTAAAAGCTTCGACATTGGCGCGTTCAGCCCGAACAGCAGCGCTGCCAGCAGCGCAAACAGCACGGGTTTATAAGGCCTGCACGGGTGCGGGGTCTGGTTTTCAGAAGATACGGGGTCTTGCGCGGGGTTTTCCATGATAGGATTAATTCTACTCCTGATCAGGGGGGCTGTCGTTCATCCGCCTCGGCCCGCGCGCCAGAACCCCGGCGGCGGAGCCAGTTTCACGGCCGTTGGCCTTCTCTCAATTCTGAATTTTCGTGCATAATTAAGCGGGGAGCGATGACATGAACACACTTTACTACGGCGACAATCTCAACATCCTGCGTGAATACATCAAAGACGAGTCGGTGGACCTGATCTACCTCGACCCGCCCTTCAACAGCAACCGCTCGTACAACGTGCTTTTCAAAGACGAAAGCGGGCTGGTCTCCGACGCGCAGATCGGCATCTTCCTCACCCTCGAAGCGCCCAGCAAAGACATGCTCAGCGAAGCCGCCAGCGCCGGTTTCTACCATTCCGCGCTTTGGCAGAAAGATTACCCGCGGGTGCAGATCGTCACCGTGGAAGAGCTGCTCAACGGCGCTGAAGTGAAGGTGCCGCCCACGCCCAAAGGGTTCGAGGCGTTCAAAAAAGCCGAGAAAGCCCAGAAGAAAGGCCCCAGGCAGGGCGAGCTGGGGCTATAACCCTCCTTCCGGTGAAGTTATAGCGTTTTAAGACTATTATTTATAATTATAGCGTTTTTAGGCTATTATTTGCCATTATAGCGTTTTATTGCTATAATGAGAAAAAAAGGAGTTCCTGATGAATGGTCAACTCCCGTCGTGCGTCGCCGTCCTCACCGGCGATATCGTCAAATCATCCAGCCTGCCCACCGATCGGCGCCTTGCGCTCTTTCAATCTTTGCAAGACCTCTCCGCGCTGCTCAAACAGCGCTACCCCGACGCTGTGCGCTTTGACCTCGCCAAATTTCGCGGCGACGGCTGGCAGCTCGTCATCGACCGCCCTCAGAAATTTTTTGAAATCAGCCTCTATATCCGCACCTACATTCGCATGCGGTTCAGTGAAGAGGAACTTGACACGCGCATCGCGGCCGCCATCGGCAGCGTGGAGTTCGTTCCTGAAGACAACGTTTCGGCAGGGTTCGGGCAGGCTTTCACCGAATCAGGCAAGAAACTGGATGAATTGAAGCAGTACCGCATGGGAATTTCCCTCGCCCTCGAAAACGCATCCCGCTACGCGCGGCTGTTCGACGCCCTGCTCAAAAGCTACGATACGATCATCACGGCGTGGACGGCGCTCCAATCTCAGGCCGTGCACCTGGCTCTGCAGGGGTTAACGCAGGCAGAGGTTGGCCGGCGGTGGCAGCCCCAGCCGATCGAGCAGGTCACGGTCAACCGGCACCTGACCGCCGCGAAATGGGGTTTGATCAAAGAAGGGATAGAAACATTTGAATCAGAAACCGCAAGGATCATTCAAGGGGGCTAAACATGACTTCCACAGCCATCCAACTGGGCATCGTCCTTCTCCTCGCGCACCTGGTGAGCGATTTTCTTCTGCAGCCGCATGCACTTTTGAAACACAAAAAGCGGGTATGCGGGCTGGCCATCCACAGCCTGATCAACGGAGCCGCCGCCTATCTGCTGCTGGCAAGCTGGAGCGAATGGCTGGTGCCGGTGCTCATCGCTGTCAGCCACTTCTTGATCGATTTCGCCAAGCAGCGCCTGAGAAGGCACACGCAGGTCATCTTCGCCGTTGACCAGCTGCTGCATCTGACGGTGATCGCTCTGGTGATCGGGTATAGCCTGCTGCCGCGCGGCATCACTCCCGGCTGGTTCACCATCCTGCCGCCCGGTGCGGATAAAGTTTTTGCATATGCTGCGGCGGTCATTCTGCTCATCCCGGTCGGTGGCATTGTGGTGGGGCTGCTCGTGCAGCCGTTTCAACAGCAGATCAAGGAACACTACCTCAAAAAACAAAAAGAACCGGTGGAAGGGCTGGAAAATGGCGGCAAGGTCATCGGCTGGCTCGAACGCGCGCTGATCGCCGTGTTCATCCTGGCTAACCAGTATGCGGGCATCGGCTTCTTGATCGCTGCAAAATCAATCTTCCGCTTTGGCGAATTCAAAGAGAGCGAGAACCGCAAAGAAGCGGAATATATCATCATCGGCACCTTCGCCAGTTTCCTTTACGCGATCCTGGTCAGTCTGGCCTTGAAGTGGGTATTGGGCAATTGATAAAGGATAGGGGCGTATGGCCATACGCCCCTACGAAATTCATTCCGATCCCCATCCCGGTCATTGGGCTCGATGGTACGCGGTTTTCAATCCGCGGTCACCACATGTATCCATACGATACACGGAACCCGCGGTGCACCCGTCTGGCAGCGGAATAATGACGCCCCCTCTCGCAAAGAACGCTCGGGGGTGCAAAAACCGCAACACTTTATTACCACCGACCGCGAATACGAAACCATTGCGGCCTATATCACCAACAATCCATCCAATTGGAATATGGATAACGAACGAAATCGGTAAGACCGACCGGCTAACTTCTCAAAAACTTGCCAGATTGGCAAGTTTTTCGCTTTAAAACCTTCCCCAGGGGTAAGTTGACAAATCGCCCGATCAGTGAGAAGATGTTTATAGAAATATAGAACAATTTTTCTAACTCAAAGGAGGAACATGCCGCGAAAGAAAAAATCATCCCCCGCACCGCCCGCCGTCTCGGATGGCGTCGATGGGCTCGACCGTGAGATCGCCATCCTGCGCGATCTGATTCGCAAAGCGGCCGCCAGGCAGCGTGACGATCTCAGTCTTGATGAACAGCTCGAGCTGCTCGAGACGGTGGGCAGAACCGCCCCAGCCCTCGCCCGCCTGCTGAAAGCGCGCCGCGACCTGGCCAACGCCGAACTCGACCCCGCCGCCCTGCTGCGCCAGGCGCTCATCGAACTCGAAGAGGAGTGGCCCGAATTAAAGAAGTTTGGAGAGCAATTTGTGAAGTAGAGACCGCAAACCGGATTGTAGAGAACAGAGAAAAAGCTGAAAGCAGACCGCCGAAGATCATCACGAATCCCTTTTCATGCGCTCATCTCCGAGGAACCATGACCCAATTCATCCCACACTACAAATGGCTTCTGAGCGACCCTGAACGCTTTGCAAAGAACGCCTCAGGGATCACCCTGCGCAAATATCAGCGCGGTGTGCTCGCTGCCATCTTCGATTCAGTACTCAACCAGCGTGGGTTGTGCTTCGTGGTCATCTTTCCGCGCCAGAGCGGCAAGAACGAACTGCAGGCGCAGCTCGAAACCTATTTGCTCACCCTCTTTTCAAGATACCCGGTCGAGATGGTGAAAGTCTCGCCAACCCTCAAGCCTCAGGCGCTCAACGCCATGCGCCGCCTTGAACGCACGGTCAAGAAGAACACGCTCACCCGGCGTATATGGGTTAAAGAATCTGGTTCGATCTACCGTGTGGGAGACGCGCGCATCACCTTCCTTTCTGCCGCGCCTGAAAGCAGCATCGTCGGTGCCACCGCTTCTGCGCTGCTGGAAGTAGACGAAGCGCAGGATGTATTGAGCCTCAAATACGAAAAGGACGTAGCACCGATGGGCGCTTCTACCAACGCCACGCGCGTTTTCTGGGGCACCTCGTGGACCAGCCAGACGCTGCTGGCGCAGCAAATGCGGCGCGCGCTGGAAGAGGAAAAGCACGACGGCATCCGGCGCGTCTTCAGACTCACCGCTGATGATGTAGCCGCCGAGATCACCGCCTATCGCAGGCACGTGGAAGAAACCATCCAGCGCCTGGGGCGCGATCACCCGACCGTGCGCACACAATACTTTTCCGAAGAGATCGACGGTGAGGGCGGTTTGTTCCCACCGCGCCGGTTGGAGCGCATGCGCAGCGGTGAACCCGCACCGCATGGCCCGCAGGAGGGCAGGCTTTACGCCCTGCTGCTGGATGTGGCGGGTGAAGACGAAGGTGTGCGCGGCATCGAAGGTGCGCTCTCTCCTTCCAACCCGCTGCGCGACGCGAACGCGCTCACCATTGTGGAAATAAAAATCTCCGACGCCAGCCACCACCTGCCGGTCTACACCGCCGTCTGGCGCGCGCAGTGGAAAGGAGTCAGCCACACACAGCTTCACAATCAGGTGCGTGAGATTGCGCTGGAGTGGAACGTGCGCGCCGTGGTGGTGGATGCCACCGGGGTGGGCGCCGGGCTGGCTTCCTTCCTCGACCGCTCACTTCCGGGGCGCGTGACACCCTTCACCTTCAACACCGCTTCCAAATCCAACCTGGGCTGGGACTTCGTGGGCATCGTCGATTCTGGCCGCTGGCGTGAACCGCTGTTCGACCCCGAACGCCAGCCACAGCAGGCATTCATGCAGCAGGAATTCTTCGCCCAGCTGCGCGCCTGCCAGTTCCAGGTGAATGAAAGCCCCGAGCGGCGCATGAAATGGGGAGTGCCAGAAACCGCGCGCAACCCCGAAAATGGCGAGCCGCTGCACGATGATTGGATCCTCTCCGCCGCGCTGAGCGCTGTTTTAGAAAAACTCGACTGGCACACCACCGCCCCCGCGCTGATCGTGCCCGCACCCGACCCGCTGCAAGGCATGGAGGGAAAGTTCTAACGAAAAGAAGTGAATATCATCGAATGGTGATTGGAGATCAAAGAAAGAACACAAATTTCACACCGCCCATCTTCACTAATTTCAGACCACCACTCTCGATTTACCAGACACGAAAGGAACCGCACTATGTTATTTGGCATCGACGTCAGCTACCATCAAGGATTGATCGACTGGCCCAAGGTGAGAACCAGCGGCGTGCGCTTTGCGATCATTAAAGCCAGCGAGGGGGAAGGATACACCGACCCGATGTTCGAGCAGAACATGCTCGGCGCGGCTGAAGCTGAAATCGTCGCCGGCACGTATCACTTCTTCCTGCCCAGGTATGACCCGCTTGCGCAGGCGCGCCACTACGTCAAGACCCTGCAGGAACTGGGCGGCGGCAAGCCCACCCTGCCCCCCTGCGTGGATATCGAAACGCCGGGGCCGGGCAAATCCGCGTACAACCAGTCATTGAAAGTGTTCCTGGAAGAAATCTTCAGGCTTACCGGTCGCACGGCCATGATCTACGTCTCGCCCGGCTTCTGGAACAGCTACCTGCCGGTGCCAGTTTATTCTGGCTACAAACTGCTGCGTTCAGGGGTCGATTGGGCGGCCGAATACCCGCTGTGGGTGGCGCATTACACCACCGGATGGCCATACCAAGTTTACCCCTGGGCGGGCTGGGCATTCTGGCAGTACTCCAGTTCGGGCAAAATCGCGGGCATTACCACCCGCGTGGATCTCAACCTGTTCAGCGGCACAGCGCAAGAATTGGCCGCGCTGGTGGAATCATGAGCAGCGCCGCAACGCGTCTGTTCGATCGCATCTTCCAGCGGCGCATCCGCGAAGGAGTGCGCGCCGCGCTGGCAGCGTACACCGAAAACGATGCCACCTTCGCCATTGGCAGCCGCCCGGGTGAAGCCCCCTTTGACCGCTGCGCGCCTGACCGCAGCGAGATCCTGCGTCAGGCGCTGGAAGCCTGGCGCGTCAACCCGCTCGCCCGGCGCATCGTGGGTCTGACCTCGCAGTACGTGGTCGGCGGCGGTATTAACTACTCTTGCCCTCACGCACCCACAGCTGCCTTTCTGCGCGCTTTCTGGGAGCATCCCCTCAACCACATGGCGGTTCGCGTCTATGAATGGTGCGATGAACTCACACGCAGCGGCAACCTCTTTCTGCTGCTCTCCACCGATGCCGCCGGTATGAGTTACCTGCGGGCGGTGCCTTCGGCGCAGGTCAAAACCATCCATTCCCGCGCCAACGATCTCGATCAGGAACTTTCGTACGAAATGCACCCCGACCTGGATTGCACCGGCGATCCGCCAACCTGGCCGGCATACGATGCGAGTAAAGATGACCTCACAGACGGTTCCTTTCCCACCGTCATGCTGCATTACGCCGTCAATCGTCCTGTTGGCGCGCAGTGGGGCGAATCTGACCTGGCCCCGGTGCTGCGCTGGTTGAGCCGTTATGCCGCCTGGCTGGAAGACCGCGCCCGGCTCAACCGTTTTAGAACCGCCTTTCTCTACATCGTGCGCGCGCGTTTCACCAGCGAGGCAGAACGCCGCGCGCGTCAGTCGGCACTGAACGCTGCCCCGCCCTCTCCGGGGTCAATTCTGGTGGCTGACGAGAGCGAAACCTGGGAAGCGCTGCACCCACGCCTCGAATCCGACGACGCCGGAGAAGACGGCCTGGCACTGAAGAAAATGCTGGCCGCAGGAGCGGGCATTCCCATGCACTTTCTGGCTGAGCCTGAAGGCTCCACCCGCACCACAGCCGAGGCCGCCGGAGGCCCCACTTACCGCCATTTCGAACAGCGCCAGCGCTTCTTTTTGTGGATGCTAGGCGATGTCTTGCGGGCGGTGGTGAACAGACGCGCCAGGGTAGATTGCCGCGTCTCACGCCGGGCAGAAATCACCCTGCACGGCGCAGACATCTCTGCGCGCGACAACGTCTCGCTGGCCATGGCTGCCAGCAACATCGCTTCGGTGGTACGCGACGCGCGCGACCGCGGTCTGATCGACGACGCTGAATACCTGCGCCTGCTCTATCGGTTTTGCGGCGAGAGCGTAAACATCGAAGAAATGCTGGAACGTGGTAGAGCCGCTGGAACCCGCGAACCCGCCCCCTGCGGTAGAGTCATGCCGCAGCCGGTCAAGATCGACCTTGAAACCGGAGAGGAAAAAGGAGGAGCACTTGAATAAGAATTTGACTGTTGCGCATCGTGCCCGCTTCTCGGCGGCAGGCTGCCAGTCGGAGGACGGCACGATTGAAATCATCGCCATCACAGCCGGAAGCGGCAACGGCTGGGAGTTCAACGCGGGGGTGCTGCAAACCTCACTAAGCCTTTGGGATGGGGTGGAAAGTTACATCGACCACACCTGGCAGCAGCGCTCGGTGCGAGATCTGGCGGGTGTGTGTTCCAATCCGCGCTGGGATGAAGACATACGCGGCATTCGGCTCACCCTCACCCCGCTCGGCCCTTCGGCTGATTTGCTGCGCCAGATATCTAAAGACGCGCTCAATTGCAGCCCCACCCCGCACATCGGATTTTCTGCTGACCTGATCTTTGCCGCCGCCGGAAAATGCGTGACGCGCATCGAGAAAGTGCTGTCGGTAGACCTGGTGGCCAACCCCGCGCGTGGAGGAATGTTCATTCACAGCGGAGCACAGAAGCACCCCGCGCAATCAGACCCAACCCACTTTACCCTGCAGGAGGAAAACACTCAAATGGAATCAACGATCGAGAATCACACCACCGTTTCAGAAGAAACCAGCTCTCTAAAAACGGATCATATTCAACTTTGCGCCAGTCTGCTCGATGCCAGTCTAGCTGCAGCCCATCTGCCCGAAGCGGCTGAAAAGAGCCTGCGCGCGCGTTTTGCCGCGAAAGTCTTTGAACCTGCAGCCCTGCAGAACGCCATTCAAGAGGCGCGCGACCTGGTCAGTGATCTGAGCGCAGGAAGCGTGATCCAGGGGGCCGGGCGCATCAGTGAGATGGCAGCACCAGAAGACCAGATCAGCGCTGCGTTACACGACTTGCTGGGTGCCGCCCGCCCCAAAGAACTGGAAAACCTGCAAACCGCCCGCCTGAGCGGCATCCGCGAACTCTACACATTGATGACCGGCGATACAGGCTTCAACGGCGGTTACCACCGCGAGCGCGCACAATTCGCCGCCACATCCAACCTGCCCGGTTTGTTGAAGAATGCTTTGAACAAGCTGATCATCAACCAGTGGGAGGAACTTGGACGCTCTGGTTACCGCTGGTGGGAACCGCTGGTGCAGGTGGAACACTTCAACAGCCTGCAGGAGATCACCGGCGTGCTGGTGGGTGAAGTCACCGTGCTGCCATCTGTGGCTGAAGGCGGCGCATATACCGAACTGGCGGTCAAAGACAGCGCCGAAACCGGAACCTGGGGTAAGTACGGCGGCTACGTGGGGTTAACCCTTGAAATGTTTGAGCGCGATGAAACCCACAAGCTGCGCCAGTACCCGCGCAAGCTGGCGTCGGCTGCCCTGCGGCGCATCTCGGCGCTGGTGGGCGGCATCTTCACCGACAACAGCGGCATTGGGCCTGTCATGGCTGATTCTTATAACGTATTTGAAGCCGCGCACCATGCCAACCTGGGCACGAGCGCCCTTTCTTCAAGCGCGTGGGAAGCCGCCGGTAAAGCCATCTACAACCAGCCTATGGCGGTGAGCAGCGGCGGCACGGCACCCCGCCTGGCCCTCGACGCCCGCTACCTGGTCGTGCCGCGCGACCTGCGCCTGACGGCCATGAACCTGCTCTATCCTTCCTTTGCTCACGAATCCAACATCTTCTCAGAGAACATGCAGAAAGGGCAGATGGGTGATGTGATCACCTGCCCCGAGTTCAGTGACCCCGATAACTGGGCTGCGGTTGCCGATCCACGCCTGGCTCCGGGCATCATCCTTGGCGAGCGCTTCGGCTTGCTGCCTGAGATTGTTATCGCCGATAGCGAAACCAGTGGAGCGCTTTTCACCAACGACGAGATCCGCATGAAAGTGCGCCACTGGGTGAGTGTTTTCGTGGCCGATTACCGTCCACTTTATAAAGCCAACGTGGCTTAACCCATCAGAAAATTGTCATTGCGAGATGCGTCCTTTGCATCGAAGCGTCTTCCTTTTTAGAACCGACGATGTGCAACCTGAAGAAACCTTCTAATAAACTGAGTGCCGAAGCGCTTCGCCCAGAGTCAGGGCTCGCAATGACAATCAACGACTCGAATGGCAAAAAGAACGGCGTCGGTAAACCGCGCATAAGCAAGAACAACGACAAGAAAAATCAAGGAGACAAAATGACCTTTCTGGAACAAATGCAAAAGATTCTGCGCTCACGTAAATTCTGGGTACTCGCTGCGGCCGTGCTTGCCACACTGGCAGCCTACATGACGCAGGAAATCGACGTCTGGCAGGCACTGCAGGCGCTCCTGGCCGCGCTGGCGGTCTATTCCACCGGCATCGCCATTGAGGATAACGGTTATGGCAGCCGTAAGTAACGAACAGCGCCTTGCGTCTCACCTTGCCGCGCCTTTCACGCAGCCAGGGCGCGGCAGACAGCCCCTCTCTTACCGCCTGCTGCCAGAAGGCGGTATGGTGGTCATCAGCGCAGACGGGCGTAAATTGTGGTTCACACTTGACGAGGTCAACGACGCGCGCGCTGCGCTGAAATTGCCGCAGGTCAGTCCTCCTCCAAAACCACCAGAACACAAAGAGGAGGATCGAAAACGAAACAGCGCTCTCTCTGGCCCGCCGCCCCGCACACGCGACGGACAATCGGAGATGATCGTCTTGCCGCCAGACCTGAAGCACCTGGAGGAAAAGGTCAATGTCAAAATTCACCGATCTTGAAACGCGTGTGCGCACCCTGCTGGAAGATCAAGATGCCCGGCGTTTCAGCACCGCTCTGCTGGCGGCCGCCCTGCGCCGTGCGCTGGATGAAATCGATATGCAATTGCCGAACATCTCCGAGTGGCAGGTCACTGCAGCCGCGGCTGACCGCGACCTGGCGTTGACCGGTCTGGAAGGCTGCCGCTTCATCATCGATATCACCATCGAAAACCGCGTGCTTGAACCCGAAACAGGTTTTACCTACTTCCTCAAAAACGGTGTTCCAACGCTGCACTTCGCTGGCAATGACTTCCCGCAGGCCGGAGAGATGCTTCTGGTGCGTTTCGCGAGTGGTCACACAATCGAAGGATTTGAAGGTCATGAAACCACCACCCTGCCCGCATCTTTCGAAAGCGCGCTGGTCAACGGCACCGCTGCCGAGGCTTGCTTTTTACGTGCAGGCAGTCTTGCAGAAAGATACGGCACCCGTCCCGCCGATCCCGGTCGGTTGGTCGAGACCGGCCACCTCTTGCGTCAAACTTTTATTCGCAATTTGAGCGCGTTGAAAGCGATTCAGGATTTTGGTTTTCCACCTGGTTTCGCTCTTGATTTTTGGGATAGGAGGCATCCATGACCCCCACCATTGGTGTAGATTGTCACCTGATTCTTTCTCACGCCGATATCGACGCCGGCGCGGAATATGGTTTCATCTGCCCAAAAGACGACAGCCACCGCGAATGTGGGGTTCAATTCGTGCGCGAGGTCGTTTCAGAGTCCACCGTTGAGACCGACACCACCAAAGGCACAAAACTTTACTGCCATTTTGATCTTATCCTTGCCGATGATCTCATCGCCCCCAACGGTGCACCCCACACCCGCACCCGCGCGCAAGACTACGCGAAACTGCTTGAATTTCTCTCCAAACCTTCAGGCATCGCCCTCACCTCACCCGCCGGTACCCTTGTCAACCTGGGCTCTCTTGGATGGTCCGCAGATGAACGCCACATGCCGCATCATTCGATCATCAAGGTGCAGCTCAACAACGTGGGCTTTTACTTCCCACCCGCTGACCCCGACGTCCTCGCCGCTTCTGTGTGGGATGGTGTATACACGTGGGAGACTTCCTACTGGCATTGATTTTTTGAAAGGGGATCCATGACTTACCCGCTTTCCTCTGATGTTTCTTCCGGGCAGCCAACCGCGTCTGCCCATTACAACAACCTGCGCAAAGATGCGCTCTATCTGGGTCAATCCCCCACCGATTCGCTGACGCTGGGTGCTTACTTTTCTCGCCATGCCGCCAACATTAAGCTGGAATACCTGGCCACCAACCGCGTTCGCGTGGTCTACAATCCCTACCATCCGGCCGCGGTCATGGTCGGCGGCTGCATGCTCAAAGCCACAGCAAATATCGACCTCCCCGCCGGATACTTTACCGGTGCGGCTTCTCTGTTCTACATCCATGCAGTTAGAACGGCGGGCTCCACCACCTTCACCCTGGGTGCTAACACCACTCCCGTGGAGAGTGACATCTCCCGCGTGATTGGCACCTGTTACTGGGATGGCACATCTCTAAGCAATATTATTTCTTTTTACCCCACTGATGGTTTCCCCCAGGCCAGTTATGATTCAGGCTGGTTTGCCTGTGCCTACAACAACACCTACACCCTCACCCACAACCTTTCTGGCGTTCCCCGCCTGGTCATTCTCTTACATTCCACCGATGCCGCCGGCACTAGTGAATTGATCCCGGTTTATGCTGTCTATGGTGATTCAGCAACGAAGGGCAATATCGGGTTTACCTCGTCCCTTATCTATGTGGTTGCAGCCAACGGATCAACGCAAGGCTGTGTTTACAGCTTCCGCCGCTCTTCGGGTTCCGGCTATTACCGCGTTCTTGCCTGGTTATAAAAAGGAGTCTTATGATCACACTTATTAGATCAAAAGATGGAACGATCAAGACCTTTTCCCCCCGCCCATTTGAAGGGTATAACCTTGCTCTGGGAGAATCCATTGAGTTAGTAGATACCACATTTGAGGAGTTCGCTCAGCGCTTCGTGGTGTCTTGCATGGGAGTTTCCGGCGAAACCCTCAGCGTCAAGCAGGGCAGCCCTGATCTGATCGTCAACATCACCGCCCCCGGGCAGAGTACCGTAGATGTGGATATCAATGGCTCTATTGAGACCCTCACCCCCATAGATGGGGGTTTTCAGGTCGTGCTCAGCACGGACGTGCCCGGTGTGTTCGTCATTCAACCTGCCGACCGCAAGAAGTTCTGCGCTGCCGGCCAGGGTTTATTAGTCATTGAGGTGAATCCATGAGCAAGGTCATCAAGAAAAACGGCAAATTCATTCTAGAACCTGATGCAAAAAACCTTGCCCGCGCTGAACGTGCCGCGGACAAGGAAAGGTTGAACCAGAAGCTTTCAGACGAGCAATTGAGGGCAATTCTTCAGCGCATCCTTGACCGGCTTGCAGCGCTCGAAGGTTAATCGGATCAAAACGCTTCAGGTTCTTTTCAACAAGTGCCCCATTTTTTCGGTTACAATTAATCGAAAGAATCAACCTGGAGCCGCAATGCCCGTCAAAATACTTGTTCCCTTCAAAGCCGTATCCGAGGTGGCCGGCAGCACCCTTGTGATCAATCATCCAAACCGCTGCTCGATCTGTGGAAACGAATCCGCCAATTATTTCGAAACGCACCGCCTGCCGCTGCGCGCCGGCCGAAAACGCCCCGGGCTTTACAGAGCCAAGTACCAGATCAATAAAAAATACCGGCTGAAAATCAAGGTTTGCGAAACCTGCTACCAGGCCGGGTATCTCACCGACCCCGACGCTTTCGATCACGATCCTACACCGTTAGGCAGGCTGGCGCGCCTGATCTCCACCGGGTACATGATCGGAGCGATCATTGCTGCCGCCGGGCTGCTTTTCTTGAGCGGTCTTCTTCCTGATGCGGGCCTGTCTGGAGAATTCGAAAAATATTGGAAGTTTCTGGCTGGAATTGGTCTGTTGATCATTGTTGGAATGTGGCTGCTGCAAAAACAGCGCCAGAACAAAATCAGAACAGAGCTGCTGGCCAAAGGCTTGAACCTGCAGAAACCTTACCGCGCGGATATCTTCACCCCGGTTGTTGAAACCATTGATGATCCAAAGGCTGTGGCCCTCACCATCGGCTTCGCCAACGACCAATGGGCGCAGGATTGTGCCAAACATTTCGGCTGGGAAAGCCAGCCGTATGAACCAGGAGAAAAAAGAGGAATTGAATAAATGAGAGCATCCCTTTCAGATGAATCTGTACCCGTACGGCAAGAACCCTCAGCCGAATCCATTTCGATCACCTCGTTGAAAAAAGGAGACGAATTCGAACTGGGCAAGGTGGTTCGCAAAAAGAAAGAGGCCTGGGTGTTCGTCACCCTGGATAACGGTGTCACCGGTTACATAGCCGGTACAACGCGCATCTTTTCCGTGCAAAAAGTGGAAGCCATTGGCAATCCATTGGATGTGCACGAAGCCCCTGATGTTAATTCACCCATCCTTAAAACCATCCCCAAGAAAACGCCTTTTACGATTTGCGGTTTCGAGAAGATCGAGCCCGATGAAGAAGGAAATGGCGGCGGGGAGTGGCTGGTGATGCGCGACGAGCAAGTGAAGAAAGGCTACGTGCGCACCGGCGCTAAACTGCGGGCTGTCGCGGAATATTCTGCAGCCAGCGCGCGCAAATTAATGATCACCGGCGGCATCTTCTCCGCGATTGGCATTGTGGCATATTTCGTCATTCAGGCGACCTCTACCTCTGCAAGCAGCGGCGGAGATGCCAGCTTCCTTGCACTCGGTTTGTTGGTTCTGGGCTTATTCCAGCTCGGGCAGGGATATCTGCAGTACCGCAAGGTGAAAAAAGACGAAGCCAAAAAGTAATCGAAAAAGACGGCGGTTCTTTGCAGACCGCCGTCTTTCTTTTTACGCCATGATCGTTTATTTTCCCATCGCACTGAACATTTCTTCATTGGTCATGAACTTGAAATCTTCTACGCCCAGTGCCTGCTTTTGACGCTGCTCGGCTTCTTCCAGACGTGCAAGATCTTGCTTGCGCACCAAAACCTTATGCGCCTGATTCAGTTTTTCCTCAAGCCTTTGCGCCGGAGAATTGCTGTTGTGAACGGCAGGATGAGCCTTGAGATATTCCAAGATCGCCTTCACTCCATTCTCTCCATCCTTGCGCGCCAGACCCACCAGCCCGTAACTGGACATCCGTGACCACCCGGCAATAAAAACGCCCTCGATCGGCCGGTTGTGTTCAACGTCATACGCCTCGTAAGAAATCCCGTCAATTGGATAGACTGGATTCGGATTCTTGACAAATTCGTTCCATTCCACCGGCAGGCCAAAATCGCTGTCTACGGCATCGCCGATGCAAAAAATGACCGAATCAACATTTAACACCCGGTGTGTGCCCAGCCCAACAGCCCTGGTTTCATCACCCTTGAGCACCAGCTTATTATCTTCGACCTCTAATCCAACCACTTCGCCTTTTTCATTACCGATGATGCGCGTGGGTGAGGCGAGGAATTCAAAGCGCAGGCGCGTATTCGAAACCTTTTGTTCGGCTCTGGGCAGCGCAGACAGCAAGAAATCTCTGGCTGCCTGCACATCCTGCCCGACTGCCTGCATGAACGGAGCACAGCGTGCCAGTTCTTCATCCAGCGCGGCCTGGTCGAGATTGGCAATCACGTAGCCCATCTCCTTTTCGGTGAACTTCACCTCGGCAGGTCCGCGCCGTGCGATGCCGATCAACTCGTCTACTTTAAGATCATGGATCGCCCAGTGGGCAATATCCATCATCACATTGCCAACCCCAACAGCTGCGACCCTGCCGTGCACGTGAAATTCGCGCGTGCTATAAGGGGGAAGCCTGTTATAGTGGTAAACGACATCCTTGGCATGGTACACACCTTTCAGGTCTTCGCCCTGAAGGTTCATCTTCTTCGTTCCCTGAGCTCCAGAAGCAACCAGAATCGCATCAAACCCCATCCCGCGCAATTCATCCAAAGAGACATCGCCCGAATTGCCTACCGTGACATTGCCAAGGTAATTGACCTGCGGCAGATCGAGTATCTGGCGGAATTGCTTGCGCAGCCCCTCTTTGATCTTATATTTGTCGTAATAGATGCCATATTCAGCCAGCCCGCCTGGCTTGATATCACGGTTAAGCAAAGTAACCTCAATGCCTTCTTCAACAAGTTTACGGGCAGCAAAGAGCCCGGCGGGCCCGGCCCCGATAACCAGGACGTGACGATTGTGATCGTTAACCATGCGCGCTCCCTTTTGAAAAGTCCATTGATTTCACATGCAAATTGAGATGTAGTCTTCGGAAGGCTGCCAGAGGCAAAACGGCGGAAGAGTCAGGCAATTCCTTCCCCTGAGTTCGAAGCAGCCTGATCAGGAGTTTTCATTCATTCTACTACAAGGAATGCAGTCGTAAATCAAACAAAGAAGGGATTTTTGGTTTAAAAAATCAAGGTAAATACGCTGGTATCGGCACCTGATCGAAAGTTTTGCGCTTAAATAAAAAGTGAGCGCGGAGAGGCTCGAACTCTCAACCAATGGCTTAAAAGGCCACTGCTCTGCCATTGAGCTACGCGCCCATTTTTTGGACGGCATGAATTTTATCACGCCATCTCATATCGGTCAACGCTGAATCTCGATCCTGCTGGCATGAGTTTTATCATCTTTCTGTCATTAAAAAAGGAAATGCCCCGTCCAGCCGGGGCATTTCCTTTTACCAATCCTCATCCAGAATTGGGAACCACAATTTTTTCACCGTTACGATAACAGGCTACTAAAAACAATGATCAAATGATAATTATTCAGTTATTGAGTAATATCTTATCACAATGTGTCCGAAAATACAACGCTCTGGTTTTACGAATAAAAAAGGCTGTCCAATCTGATGGACAGCCCTTGGATCACCAAAAAACTGGTTACGCCTGCTTCATGAAGTCTTCCATGGCTTCCAGCAGGGCATCGATATCCGCCATGGAGGTCTCACCCATGGTAGCCACACGATAGGTCAGATCCTTGATCTTGCCATAACCGTTGGCGATGCGCATGCCGCGCGCCTGCAGGAACTTGTTGAGCGCGCTGATATCCCACTTGAGTTCATTCTTCACGGTGACCACGGTTTTGGAACGATATTCAGGTTTCGCCAGGGGTTCCATTCCGTGTGCAATCGCCCAGTCTTGAACTTTCTTCGACATCGCCTGGTGGCGTGCGAAGCGCGCGTCTAAACCTTCCGCCAGGATGCGGTCAAGCTGCAGGTCGAGGGCAAAGATCAACGGCATGACCGGGGTCATGGGGGTGGAATCTTTGATCCGGTGTTTTTCCATCAGCAACAGGTCAAAGTACCAGCCGCGGTTTTCAACCGATTCGGCCTTTTTCATCGCGCGGTCAGAAGCCGCCGCCAGCGCTAAACCTGGTGGCAAGGCCAGGCATTTCTGCGAGCTGGTGAGCAAGAAATCCACACCGAGTTTATCCATCTCAATTTTGACACCGCCCAGTGAAGAAACCGCATCCACCAAAATGAGGGTATCAGGGCTGACTTCCTGAACAACCTTGCAAAGGTCAGCCAGTGGATTCTCAACACCCGTCGAGGTTTCATTATGCACGATCGTGACGGCTTCGTAGTGTTTCTTCTTGAGTGCATCGCGCAACATGTCGGGAGTAATGGCTTCGCCGAACTCGACTTCGATTTTATCGGCGTTCTTGCCGTTTGCCACTGCCACATCGTTCCACCTCTGGGCAAAAGCACCGTTCACACACGAAAGCACGTCCTTTTGCACAAAGTTACGGATGCCGGCTTCCTGCATTCCCGATCCGGATGATGCTGCCTGAAAAACCCGGTATTCGGTATAGAACAACTTCTTGGCCCTCTCTTCCGTCGAGCGGAAGATGGCTTCGAAATCCTTACTGCGGTGCGGAAGCATGGGCTTTGCTTGAGCTGCCAGCACTTCCGGCGCAACGTCCACTGGTCCTGGCACAAACATATGGGTCATGACACTCTCCTTATAGAAGCGAATCGAAAATAATCCGGACGATCTGTCCGGGTAAATCCCTTAGCGCAAGAAGAAGGATAACACAACAAGGATCACAAAGAATGAACCGGCGAGAATGCCGATACGCTTGAGATCCTGTTTAACATAAGTGTAATCCGGATTAAATTCAGCCACCGCGGAACGATTGCTCACTTTCGCCGCAGGCGCAGTGGTGGCTGCTGCCGGACTGGTGGGGGTGCTGATTGAACGCTTTTTGGTCTTCTTTGCCATACCATTCTCCTGATGATTCAAGACTTGATAAATTTCTACTGCATAATCCCCTGGACGACGATGCGCTTGTTATCCACCAGGTATGGATAACAGGAGATCAGTGTAATCATACGCTCATCGGTCGATTCCATCAGGTCAACCCGGGTGGGTTCGACAATGACCGTATTCGTAACCCTGTAAGTAAATGAGCGGTCTTGCGTGATGACGATGATTTCGTCACCTTTTTTAAGTTGATCAAGATCACGGAAAATCTCGCCAAAAATATCGTTGTGGGCTGAAAGAACGAGATTTCCCTGCTCGCCGGGGTTGGCAGAATCAAGATGCTGTCCAACGCCTTTTTTAAGTTGTTCCCAGCCGTCTCCCATCACAACCGTGGCATCCACACCAATGGCTGGGATCTGGATCTGACGCGCCTGCTGCGGCCCAGCGGTTGGAATGGGCAGGTTGGCATAACTCTGCATTAACGGCCGCAAGTGCTCTGGTATTTCGGCTTCGTTAAACTGGTTTTCCACCCCGGCAGCCGGGGGAACATGACCGCCCGGCAGCACGACCGCTGTTATGAGCGGCGTGGGTGTCACGGTTGACTTTTCAACCGCGCTGGCTACCTCTTTATTCAGACTGCGAAGCAGGTTGACGCCGCTAAGAAAAATAAAGAGCAGCCCCAGAATGGCAACGATCTCCACCGCGAAAAGAAACCTGTCCATGCCTTTCTTTCGGCGTGATTGAGCCCGTTCTCGCATTGGCACGAAAGTTTCTTCATCTTCATCATTCAAGGAAGATTCCTTGAAGCCGCTCTCATCGGTCTCAACATGGATCACACGACCGGTCCTGCGGTAAGCGTCAATGCGTGCTTCCCGTTCCGCACGGCGTTTTTCCATCAATAGCTGCCGCAGCTCATCTGCGGTCAGATCTTCAACCGAGCGCTTGCGTGGCACAGGTTGTCCTCTTCATTGCGGCGTATCCCGGGTTGATTATACTCGATTTTGCGTTTCCAATTTTTTAAAGTACATCAGCAGCCTTCATCCATGCTAAAATCAACGCTATAGAGGATAAATATGACAAAAAATTATCTCATTGACATGGATGGTGTTCTCGTAAAAGGGAAAACCATCATCCCGGGTGCCGATCAATTCATCCAGCGTTTATTGGATTCTGGAACGAAATTCCTCATTTTAACCAATAACCCGTTATACACTCAGCGCGATCTGGAACACCGTTTGAATATCATCGGCCTCAAGGTGCCTGCTGAGTGCATTTTTACCTCTGCCATCGCCACCGCGCGCTTTTTGCAGAGCCAGAAGCCAAATGGCACGGCTTATGTCATTGGCGAAACCGGCCTCACTCAGGCGCTGCACGAAGTGGGATACGTCCAGACCGACACCAATCCTGATTACGTGGTTTTAGGCGAAGTGAACAGTTATAGTTTTGATGTGATCACCAAGGCGATTCGTTTGATCAACTCCGGTTCCATCTTCATCGCCACCAATCCCGATGCAACGGGGCCGCTGGAATCAGGTGTCGTGCCTGCCACCGGTGCCCTGGCTGCGCTGATCGAAAAGGCAACCGGCCGCGCACCCTTCTTTGTTGGAAAGCCAAATGCCCTGATGATGCGCAGTGCCATCCGCTACCTCGGCGTGCACTCCGAAGATACCATCATGGTCGGCGACCGCATGGACACCGACATTGTGGCCGGTGTCATGAGCGGCCTGGAAACCATCCTGGTCTTGAGCGGGGTTTCAACCCTTGAAGATGTCAAACGCTTCCCCTATCGCCCCACACGCATCCTCAATTCAGTGGCTGACATTGAGATCGAATATTAAATTTTCAGGACCACGCATCATGACCTTGCACACGCATCATAACCAGGGGATCCAAAGAAAGTTCGTCATTTCCATCATCCTGACTGCGTTGATCCTGGCAGCTGAAATAATTGGCGGAATCTGGTCTGGCTCACTGGCACTGCTTTCTGACGCAGCACACGTATTCTCAGATATCTTCGCGCTTGCCCTTAGTTATTTCGCTTTGCGCCTGGCCGAGCGCCCGCCCGACGACCAGCACAGTTACGGCTGGCATCGTGCCGAGGTGCTTGCAGCGCTGGTCAATGGCGTGTCACTGCTGGTGATTGCCGTCGGCATCTGGGTGGAAGCTTTCAAACGCTGGCAGAACCCGGTTGAGATTCGCAGCGTGGAAATGATGATCATCGCAGGCGTTGGGCTTGCTGTAAACGTGGTTGTGGCGGTGATTCTCGGGAGCCATGATCATCACCACGATGGACTTGATGTACATAAAGAAAAACCCCGCAATTTGAACGTGCAAAGCGCATTCCTGCACGTGCTGGGTGACCTGATTTCCTCCATAGGCGTTATCATCGCTGCTGTGCTCATCCGAATCACTTCAGCCGTTTGGATCGACCCTCTGATCTCTGTGGTCATCGGTATCATCATTCTGATTAGCGCGTACCGTGTTACGCGTAAATCGCTTCATATCCTCATCGAAGGAGTGCCGGAAGGGATGTCGATTAAGAAGATTAACAAATTGATGCGCTCCATCCCGGCGGTCGAAGCTGTTCATGATCTGCATGTGTGGAATTTGAGTTCAGAGAATATTTCTCTCAGCGCGCATGTCGTGCTTGCTAGCGGGAATACCCAGCCCCCAGAGCAGGTGATGAGAGAAATCAAAGCTCTGCTTGAATCTGAACTTGACATTCGCCACACCACCCTGCAATTTGAAAATGTGCCCTGTGGAGATGGACACGGCGGATGTAATTAACCAGAAATACCGTTGAGCTGCTCGTAGAATAAAAATTATGATAAAATAGCCGAGTCGGACAGAGCAACCAGCCTGACAAAGTGAACGGCAAAACCTCAAAGGTGCTTTTCTTCCTGCACGTAGGAAGTGGTGCCCGGAGGTTTTTTTAATTAATTTGGAGGAAGCAACTTAAATGCGTTGGACGCGTGATTATCAGCCTCAGCCTGAGCAAAACCTTCTTTACCAAAGGGCATTAATTCTTACTCTGGGAGGAAACCTGCTGCTTGCAGCCGGTAAAGGTATCGTCGCCTGGATCTCGGGTTCTGCAGCCATTTATGCAGATGCAGCCAACTCGGTATCTGATGTCGTGTACTCGATCCTGATGGTGATCGGCTTATGGATGGCCATGCAACCACCAGATCTTTCGCATCCACAGGGACATTCCAGGTTTGAGCCGCTGGTGGGGCTTGTCGTTACAGCTTCCATGGCGTTTGCCGGTTTCGAAGCAGCACGCAACGCCCTTGAACGCTACCTGGACCCTGCCATTTCTTCCGTAGCCATGGATTTACCCGCCTATGTTTTGCTGGCCAGTGCGTTAATCAAGTTTGGTATGTTTTATTACACTAATAATATCGGTAAGCGATTACAGAGCCCGACCCTGTCTACAACCGCCAAAGACAATTTAAGCGACGTGCTCACCTCGGTTGCAGCCTTCCTGGGTGTGGCAGCTTCAAATTTAATTCACCCGCTGGCAGACCCGATTGCCGGTTTTCTTGTCGCCGCCTGGATTTTTCGGCAGGCTTTTCTGGCAGGCAGAGAAAACCTTGGATTTCTCACCGGAAAGGGAGCCACAAAAGACGAACTGGAAACCTTCATTGGAGCAGCCGAGTCGATTCCAGGTGTGATCCGCGTGCATCACATCGTGACCGATTACGTCGGACCGCGCTTAATGGTAGATATGCACGTGAATGTAGATGGATCGAAATCTCTGCGCGAAGCCCATGAGATTTCAGACCGCATCATCGAAAAAATTGAGAGTTATCCGCATGTAGACAGGGCATACGTACACATCGAACCACACGACTGGGAAGAGTAACCCAACCCATATCTGTGCCAGAGATTGAAAAGTCTCTGGCACATTTCTTGTAACATCAATACCGTTGTAAAATTCACATTTTTTACCGAAATTGAAGATCCATGACCAAAGGGGATCGGGCTTTGCCATCTCTGGATGACGTGAGGTGTCTACATGAATCGTTGGATAACAGACGCAATCTTTAAACCGCAATCTGCAGAAACCGTAACACCTGAAAATAGACAGAAAGCCACGCTCAACTACATTTTGTGGTGTGCTGTGGTTCTCATACTCCTGGTCACTTGTGTAAGGCTTTATGAGTGGCTGCGGGCACCAACCAAAATGAATTCCTTCTTCCTTGCCAACACCTTGTTTGGAATCCTGATACTGGCATTTGCAGCCCACTTGAACAACAAACAAAAAGTAAAAACAGCCGGCAGTCTGTTTTTGATCATCAGTTTTCATTTGTGTCTTACTGCTTACCCGATCCGAAACCCCGACCAGGTGTTGCTCTACTTTGCTCTGCCAACAGCGGCTGCCAGCTTTATCATCCGTTCCTGGAGTTCTATCCTGTATTCCGTCATTTGCACTGCCGGGTTCAATGTGGTCTATTTTGCCTACTTTCAGGGTGAGCCCTACCCGGTCTTTTCGCTGTTTTGCCTGTTGATGATCTCGGTGATTACCTCATTGGCGTCGAAAGTGGTTAAACAAATGTCAGATCAATTGGTCACGGCATACGACACCACGATCGAGGGATGGTCACAGGCATTGGAAATGAGAAACCGTGAAACCGAAGGACACTCACATCGGGTTGCCGAGTTAACCATGCAATTGGTTAAAAAACTGAATATCGATGAAAGTCAATGGGATCATATCCGCAGGGGCGTGCTGCTGCACGACATTGGCAAGATGGGCGTGCCTGATAACATCCTCTGTAAGCCTGGCCCTCTCACGGCCGCAGAAACCGCCATCATGCGCAACCATCCGCAATACGCACTCAAGTTATTGGAACCAATCCCATACCTTCGACCTGCGCTGGATATTCCTTATTGCCATCACGAGAAATGGAACGGCACAGGTTATCCACGCGGATTAAAAGGGGAAGATATCCCTATGGCCGCGCGAATCTTCAGTGTAATCGATGTGTGGGACGCCATGCGCTCAGCCCGAAGTTACCGTGCTGAAATTCCAGAACCGCAGGTGGTTGAGTATCTGCGTTCTGAATCTGGCCGGAGTTTCGACCCCCGGGTGATCAAGGCATTTTTTGAAATGATGGGGTTTCCCCTCTACGCAACCGAACATTCCAGCTTTATCAGCCGCTCACGCCAGATTGAAAAAATTGAATCCTAGTAGTGTTCATTAACGATCTTCTATCATACCCGTTTTCGATCGTGAAAACGGGTATGATATGTATGGAACAAGGAGATGGTTATGAGCACACAGCCCGCCGATTTCATCAGCGAATTGATTGAGGTGGCCTACGACACACCCCCGGTAAGAGAAAAGAGCCCAACCTGTCCGAATCGTTTCGTCTGGCGGGGGGATTGTTTCGAAATCCTCGAAGTATTAGAGGAATGGAGAGATTTTTCACGCCGCGGAAAAATGTCGCGCAATATGCGCCCCGCCCACCTCACCCGCGCTGCGCGCGATGGCTCCTGGGGAGTAGGTCGTTTTTATTTCAGAGTCAGGGTGCAGACAGAACAAATCTTTGAGATTTATTACGACCGTGCCCCCGAGGATGCAGATAACCGTAAAGGCAACTGGTTTCTGTTAGGCGAAAGAAAATTTTCGTCAAGACATTGAAAATTGATTATTCTATTGAAAATATTAATTTATTAAGGCATTTTATTTTAATATTATTTATTTTCCTATTGACATTATTTAATTAAGTGGTATTATATTACTAGATTCTCATGAATCCGGTTGTTTTTCATATTTCAATCGTCTCTTTTTGATTTGCCAGATGTTTTTACCAGGATTTACCAGTCAAGGAAATAAACATGATCAATAAAACACTCAATAAATGCCCTGTATGTGATTCCGATCTGGTGGTCACCCGTCTGTACTGCGTTAATTGCGATACCACCATTGAGGGTCATTTCACCACCGAACACACCCCCTTTGGGCATCTTTCACCTGAACAAATGCAGTTTCTGCTGACCTTCGTTCGTTGTGAGGGCAGGTTGAACCGCATGGAAGACGAAATGAATCTTTCATACCCCACCCTGCGCAGCCGGCTGAACGAAATTGTTCGAGCGCTGGGGTACGAGCCCGGCAAGGATGAAGGCCCCATCCAGCTCTCTCCTGAAGAAAGGAGAGAAATCCTCGAAAAACTGGATCAGGGAGTCATCTCCTGGGAAGAAGCACAGGCGAGACTACGTGGTGAAAAATACAGCGAACGTAAAGAGTCTAGCACCCTGGAGGCGGAATAATGGCCACGAGTGAAGAACGCCTAAAAGTTTTGAAAATGGTACAGGATGGCAAAATTACTGCCGAAATGGCTGCCGAATTATTAAAAGCTCTGGATTCGACAAGTAAGAAAAAAGAGGCAGAAGATAAAAACACCATCCCCTTCCCCGGTCGCAGCAGCGGGCGTTTCTTCAGGGTGCGCGTAACTGACACCGATACCGGCCGCACCCGGGTAAACGTCAGGCTGCCGCTGGGAATGGTCAACGCCGGAATGCGTATGGGCATGCGCTTTTCCCCCGAAGTGGAAGGGCTTGATGCCACCCGTCTGGCTGAAGCCCTTTCCTCCGGCGAAACCGGCCGGATCATGGATATTTACGACGACGAAGACGGCGAACATGTCGAGGTCTTCATAGAGTAACTCCATAACTGACAACTTAATCGTCACAAAACCCTGAACAGAAAGTTCCAGGGTAGGTACATTATTGCCTGAAAGGAAATCATGGAAAATCAAACTTCAAACATCGAACCAAAATGGCTGCGTAAATTCCTTCCCATCTGGGTGGCGCAAATCTTTTCTCTGCTGGGCAGTGGATTGGTGCAGTTTGCGCTGGTGTGGTGGATCACACAGGAAACCGGTTCCGCCACCATGCTGACCACCGCCACCATCGTGGCCATCCTGCCTGAAATTCTTCTTTCACCTTTTGCCGGTGCCCTGGTAGATCGCTTCAACCGCCGCAAGGTGATGATCATGGCCGACGCTTTTGTTGCAGTTGTCACCCTGGGATTGGTACTGCTTTTCGCTTTCGATCTGATCCAGGTCTGGCACATCTTTGTGGTGATCTTCTTACGCGACATCGGGGGTATCTTCCACTGGACCGCCATGCAAACCTCTACAGCGCTGATGGTGCCTGATAAGCACCTGTCACGCGTTGCAGGGTTAAACCAGGCCCTGCGTGGCGGGATGAACATCATTGCTCCACCTCTGGGCGCGCTGTTAATGTCGCTGCTCCAGTTCTATCAGGTGATCGCCGTGGATATCGTTACCGCGATCATCGCGATCACCCCGCTGATCTTCATCAACATTCCTCAACCCGTACGCACAGATGTGGTGGATATCGTGACCCCCAAGACCCTGATGCATGACATCGCGCAAGGTTATCGCTACCTCATGAATTGGAAAAGTATGCTCTACCTTTCTCTGGTAGCCGCTGTTCTGAACTTCATGCTGGCTCCCGCATCGACCCTAACGCCATTGGTCGTCACGCAGCATTTTGGCAAAGGTGTATGGGAGTTGAGTATCCTCGAATCCATTATGGGTATCGGTGTTGTGATCGGCGGGCTGGGATTGGGCGTCTGGGGTGGCTTCAAGAACAAGATGAGCACCAGCGTCACCGGTATCATTGGACTTGGTTTAGGTGTGTTGATCTTTGGTCTGGCACCCGCAAACGCCTTCTGGCTCGGTGCAGTCGGGTGGGCACTGGTTGGATTGATGAACCCCATCGCCAACGGGCCGCTGCAGGCCATCATGCAGAGCAGAATTGCGCCTGAAATGCAGGGGCGGGTGATGGGCCTGACCGGCAGCGTGTGCATGATGATGATGCCCATTGCCCTGGCTATCTCGGGGCCCATGGCGGAGTATGTTGGTTTACGCGTCTGGTACTGGATCGGCGGCGGTATTACAATGCTGATTGGTGCCGCCATGTTCTTCCTCCCTGATGTCATGGCGCTGGGCAAAGCCAGGACTGAACCGGTTGCAGCCGCAGCCGTGGTACAGGCGTAACGCACTGGCAATATTTATTAACCGATCAACACTTGAAAAAAAGACGACCTCGAAAGAGGTCGTCTTTTTTTTCATTGATTTAATTACAGCCCATACACATCGGTGTATTTGGCCTTGAGGTAACGCATATAAGGTTCCGGGGTGATCGTAGAACCAGTGACGCGTTTGACCAGGTCCTGTGATTCGTATTTCTTGCCGAAGCGGTGAATCTTGCTGCGCAGCCAGCCGAGCATTTCGTCGAATTTACCCTGGCTGATTTGATCTTCGAGATTGGGAATGTCTTGATTGAGTTTCTCCCAGATCTGAGCCGAGACCAGGTTGCCCAGGGCATAGGTTGGGAAGTATCCGAACGAGCCTCCGCACCAGTGAACATCCTGCAGCACACCCTCGCGGTTGTCGGGCGGAACGATTCCCAGGTATTCCTTCATCTTGCTGTTCCAGATTTCCGGCAGATCCTTGACCTGGATCTTGCCTTCCATCAATCCAATTTCCAGTTCCATGCGCAGCATGATGTGCAGGTTGTAAGTGGCTTCATCTGCTTCCACGCGGATCAACGAGGGTTCAACCTTGTTGATTCCGCGGTAATACTGTTCCATACTGACGTTGGCCAGCTGCTCGGGGAAGATTTCGACCAGTCTGGGATAGAAGAACTTCCAGAACGCCTTCGAACGTCCGACCATGTTCTCCCACATGCGCGACTGTGATTCATGCACAGCCATTGATGCACCATCCGCCAGCGGGGTGCGGCGCAGGGTGGGTGAAATGCCCTGTTCATAGAGAGCGTGTCCGCCTTCATGGATCGTGCTGAACAAAGCCGATGCGGCGCGCTTTGGATCAAAGCGTGTGGTAATGCGCACATCGTCAATGCCAAAGCTGGTGGTGAAGGGATGCATCGATTTATCCTGCCGGCCGCGGTTCCAGTCGAACCCAAAGCGGGTGATCACTTCAACACCAAAATCCCACTGACCCTGTTCAGAATAAGGAACGTGCAGGAACGAATCATCAATTTCGGGTTTTGCTGCGATCTGCTTCAGGAGGTCGACCTGCTGTGGACGCAAAGCGTTGAAGATGCGCTGCACATCCACAGTTTTCATCCCGGGTTCGAAATCATCCAGCAGGGGGTCATAGATGTGATCGTACGGCTTGAAGAAATCGGCATATTCCCGACGCAGTTTCACAACCTCTTCGAGATGCGGTTGGAAGACCTCAAATTTATTATCCGTTTTGGCTTCTTCCCAGGCGCTCTGTGCCAGGGTGGTAACCCGCGCAAAGTCTGCTACCCAGCGTGAAGGAACCCGCGTCTCTTTATCATAATCGTGGGCCACACGTTTGATTAAACAGGCATCATCTGAATCTGGATCGAGGGTCTCAGCATAAGGTTTCAATTCCTCAAGCAGTTTGCCCACCTCATCAGAGGTGAATTTCGTATGTGCGATGGCTGCCAGCGTTTCCAGTATATTCCCGCGGTCCACAGCTCCACCGCGCGGCATATACACCTGCTGGTCCCAGCCCGCCACAGCGCTGGCGTGGTTAAGATCAACCACTTCGGCAAGGATCTGCTTGAATTTTTCTAATTTTTGCTCCATTTATTATCTCCAATCATCTTCTCAATCATGAAATCGATCAGGCAACTTTCCAGCGCAAGGGCTTGTCGTTCAAGGCATTCAATACCTCTTCTGCGATATCATTTGCAGCTCTGGTCTGGGCTTCAACCGTCTGCGCTCCAATATGCGGGGTGCAAGTGACTTTCGGATGAGCCACCAGATCGGTCAGACCAGGAGGTTCTACCGAGAATACATCCAGCGCCGCCCCCGCGACCTTGCCTGAATTGAGCGCATCCAGCAATGCGGCCTCATCAATCACACCGCCGCGTGCTGCGCACACAATGTAAACACCCTGTTTCATTTTGCCAAACGCTTCAGCGTTGAGCATGCCCTTCGAATCAGCGGTCAACGGCATATGCATGGTGATGAAATCCGCGTTCTGATAAATTTCATCCAGAGTGGCTGGCTCGCCGCCACGCTTTTTGATTTCATCAGCAGAAATGAGCGGGTCATAGGCAAGGATTTTCATTTCAAAAGCTTTCGCCCGTGCAGCCACTGCCGATCCGATGCGGCCAAAGCCGATCACACCCAGGGTTTTGCCGCAAAGCTCGGCGCCTTCAAATTCCTTTTTCAGCCACTTGCCAGCCTTCATTGAAGCATCAGCCCGCGCAATTTCGCGCACGCTGCTTAACATCAATCCCATTGTCAACTCTGCCACGGCCACGGTGGTTGCCAGTGGTGAATTGACGACGGTCACTTTGCTCTCCTTTGCAGCCGGAAGATTGATGTTATCCACGCCCACTCCGGCACGGCCGACAACCTTCAACTTTTTACCTGCAGCAAATACTTCCGGGGTCACTTTTGTGCGGCCGCGGACAATGAGCGCATCGTATTCACCAACCACCTTCAACAAATCTTCCGCAGTGATCCCCGGCTGATCTACAACTTCAGCCGAAGCACGCAGGATCGCCTTTCCGTTTTCCTCGAGGCCATCCGTTAGCAAGATTTTCCAAGCAGACATGACATACTCCTTTGAATGTGATAGGAACCAAAATTCCCCATGCTTCATTTTACCTTATTTCATTATTCGGGTTCACGAAAAGCCCCCATCGTTACCCAGATCAACCTTTTTCGTCGAGCAATGGTCATTGCGCGATATGCGTTCCTGGTAGGTTTAAGCATTCTTTGGTACAGACTTCTCAGGGATTGTTTGACAAAAAATTCTTCAGACCTGACTGCCGCGAGGTGTTACAGGTCTCTCACCATGTAGAGTTCACAGCGTTTGAACCCGCGCTTCTCGTAGTACTCGCGCGTGCCCACAGCCGCAATCACAGCCATGTGTCGTTTTCCTTTCGAACGGGCAAGCGCAGCAGCGTTTTCCAAAAGGCGTGTGCCCAGGCCAATATGCTGGGCAGCACCACTGTGCTCGCTGCCCACGGGTAGCGACTGACCATAGACATGTACTTCGCGAATGAGTGCTGCATCTTTCAACTCAGGAATGGGCAGTTGCGGTGCGCCATCCGCTGGAAACGAGAGCCGCAGATACCCTGCCAGCCGGTTTTCGGGCGTGTTGTATGACAGGAAATGCTCCTCAGCACAAGAAGGGTTATAGACCAGGTCGCGAAATTCGAGTGTATCGGGGTTCACCACCTGCCCTTTAACTTCGCGGCAGCGGATGCAGCGGCAGGCAGTACTGCGTTTCTGCATCTCGATATGCACATCCTGACGCAGGCTGGTGCGCTTATTGCCCTCAACCACATGGATCGAGGGAATGTCGCGGATGATGCGGTTGACACGGCAGTATTCGGGGATCAGCGGCTTGATATCCGCGATCAGGTTGACCAGCTGCTCTGTGGTATACGGCTGATATTCTCCCCGCTGCCAGTACTTGTAGAGTTCAGCGGTCTCAAGCAGTTGTGTGGGGTAGATCTTGATCTCATCCGGTGCATATCCGTCAGCCCACAGGCGGGCGAAATCTTCGCGATCCGATTCAAGAGTCGCGCCGAGCAAGTTCGGCATCCAATGCAGCACGATCTTAAAACCCGCCGCACGCAGCAACGTTGTGGCGCGCAGGGTATCGGCAGCGGTGTGCCCGCGCAGGTTCAACGCCAAAACGCGGTCATCGAGGCTCTGGGCGCCCATCTGCACCTTGGTCACGCCCAAACGCCGCAGCCACACCAGTTCATCAGCGGTGATCTCATCCGGCCGGGTCTCGATCACCAGGCCAACGTTGCGATGATTGGCGGTCTCGTTGATGTGGTGAGCTTTCTGCAATTCAGTCAAATCGATCTCACCGCCGGACGACCGTTCATCTGGCTCTGTGACTGCGGTGGGCTGCTGACCCTCTGGTACGGCATCTTCGTTCATCGCATGAAAGCAGCGGCGAATGAACCATTCCTGGTAATCGCGTCGGTAACTGCTCCACGTGCCGCCCAGCACAAGCAGTTCAATCTTGTCATTGGGATGCCCTACCGCGTCATATTCCTTAATGCGCGAATTGACCTGATCGAAGGGATCAAAGCGGTTCTGAAACGCACGGGCTGCGCCGGGTTCATCAGCCAGGTAGCTCTTGGGCATATACACTTCGCTGGGGCAGAAAATACATCTCCCGGGGCAGGGATAGGCTTTGGTCAACACGGTCACAGTGGTCACACCTGAAAGCGTGCGCACGGGCTTCATGCGGATTCGCGCCAGGAAGTTGGGATCTTCCTCCCACTCGCCATCAGCCACCAGTTCTTTGTAAGCAGCCACCAGCACATGCTTGGCGATCAATTTGCCATCTGGCATCGGGTTCGAGCGCAGTGCACGGTCCAGGCGAATGCCTGAACGCACTTCATCAAGAACGGTTTTTGCCCGTTCGATTAGTTCCGGAGTATATTGGCGCTCTTTGCGCCAGTTTTCGATAAAATCGTCTCTCTTCATCGGTATAATAGGGGATATGCGCGAAGATACGCTTCAAAGAATAAGGGCAATCAACAAAGAATTTTACCAGAGATTCGGTGAAGCCTTTGCCGAGACCCGCCGCCGCATTCAACCCGGTGTGGCCCGTGCGTTGGATGAGTGGATCACTGGCGGCGACTGGTTGGATATTGGCTGCGGCAGCGGCACGCTCTCGCAGGCCTGGATCAAACGCGGTCTCACCGGTTCTTATACAGGCATTGATTTTAGCCAGCCGCTGCTGCACGAAGCACAAAAATTGCTAAAAGCCAATCCGCCCCAGCCTGGCTTGGTGATCACTTTTCAGCAAATGGATCTGATGAATGAGGGTTGGGCAGAAAGCTATCAAAAAGCAGCTTACGATGGTGTGCTGGCTTTTGCAGTGCTGCATCACATTCCGGGGGCGGCGGCAAGGATGAGTTTGCTGCGGCAGACCTCGTCGCTGATCAGACCCGGCGGACTATTCATCCATTCAGAATGGCAGTTCCAGCACAGCCCGAAGCTGATGGCACGCGTTCAGCCCTGGAGTAAAGTGGACCTACGCAAGGAAGACGTTGATGCTGGTGACACGCTGCTTGACTGGCGTCACGAAGTGACCGGCGGAGAAAAAGGATACGGACTGCGTTATGTGCATCTCTTTTCGCGTGAAGAATTGCAAGAGATGTCAGGTGCCTGTGGGTTCGAGATCGTGCAGGAATATGAATCAGATGGCGCGGGTGAAAGGCTGGGTCTTTATCAGGTCTGGCGTAAACTTGCATAAACTCGATCATCAAATTTCAACATGAACCTGTTTTGCTGGTTAGCTCTCCGCGCAGACGGCTGCGCGCCTGGCTGAGGTGATAATTGACCGCCCGTCGAGATACACCCAGCATGGCGGCAATTTCAAGGCTGGTAAAACCCCTCGCTGAAAGTTCAAAGACCTGTTTCTGTCTGCGTGTCAGACCGGTAACCGCATTTTGTTTTTGAGCACGGTTTGCTCCCCGCTGCGGAGCGACGATCACGGTGCTGTTCAGCTGACAGGCGGTCAATTTACCAGGCGGGCCAGCCCGCAGCACGGGCAGCGGCCGCATCCCCGCGTTAACGGCAGTTACCAGTTCGGCAGGTGTCAAATCAACATCCAATTGGATGATCGTTGCATCATCTGGCAAATAGAGTAGACGGGTCATGGTTGACTCCATCAGACAGGTGAAAAGACAATTTTGCTTTCCGTTCATAATAGAACTTATTTTCTATATTTTAAATGGATTATTTAAAAAGTCAAGGATATTGATAAGGTTTGTTTAGTCTAAACGTTTATAGGTCGTCAGAACTATCGTTTGTTGAGCTGACCAAACAAATTCCGAACCAACCTGTGAGTGAAAAAATCGCAGATCGAATCTTAGAATGGCCCGAACCCGATCAGGGTTCCCAGCCACAGGAAGAGAGCAACCAGAGGGAAGATCGCCAGCCATAGTTTGGCGGTAAACTTCATCCACTTTGTATAACTAACCGATGCCAAACCGAGACTGATCAAGAGTATGGCGTTTGTTGGATAGGCCAGATTGGTGAAACCATCGCCAAAACAGTAAGCAGTAACCGCCAGCTGGCGCGTTACCCCCACCAGATCAGCGAGTGGAAGCAGGATGGGCATCATCAACACCGCCTTCGCGCCTGCTGATGCCACGAAGAACTCCACAATCAGCGCCAGCGCAAAAATGATCATAACCGCCGTAAAGGGTGACGTATCTGCCAGAGCGTTTGACGCACTGTGCAAAATCGTGTCGATCACCTTGCCGTTGGTGACGATATGTTTCGGGCTTGCAGCCATTAAAATCATTGGAATACCAGGAGCCATTCCCAGCAACCCCTCTTTGAGCGCACCACCGATCACTCTGCCCGGTGTGCCTGAAATGAAGCCCGCCACCAGTCCGCCAATGAAAAACAGAATGCCAACGATCGGCAGTGCATAATCCGACAGAAAAGAAAGAGAAGAATTTTCCGAAAGGAATGGGCTGGAAACCAGAACAACGATAATGAGCAGCATGAACCCGGCGAACATCAGCGCCGCCCGGCCGATCTTCGACTGAGAAGCATCTGAATCAACATGGAATAGAGCACCCGGGTTCCTTCTGGCTTTGCCTTCTTCGTAAACAATGGATGAGGCTGGATTCCGGTCAATGCGGCGCGCGTATCCCAGCAAGAAGAGAATGAGGATTGCGTAAAATACCGCAAAAACTGGCAGGCGCAGCAGCGCACCCGAAAACAACGGAAGCCCGGCCAGTCTCTGTGCCACGCCAATGGTGAAGGGATTGGTGATGGCAGCTGAAAAACCCATATTGCACGCCAAGACGCTCATCCCAAGCCCCACAAGCGCATCCCAACCCAGAGAGTACGAAAGGGCGATGATCAGCGGAACCAGAGGGATGAGTTCCTCCAGTAATCCAAAGAACCCGCCCAGGATCATAAAGAAGAGCGAAAGAACCGCCAGCAGCAGGTACTTTCGCGAGCCGAATTTTTGCACGATCTTGTTCAAGCCAGCGTTGAGGATGCCGCTCTTTTGAAGCACAGCGAACGCGCCGCTCACCAGCAGAATGAACACAATGATGGTGATGAGGATCAGGCTGTCTTCACCCCACAGCACCTCGACCGGTGCGGTGAACCAGCGCCAGATCGGATAATCGGGACGGGTAATGGTCTGGTAATCGCTGATCACCGTGCGGCCGTTTTCAAGCGTACGCTGGTAGCTTCCCGCTGGCAGCACGCGGGTCAGAATTCCGGCACAGATGATCAACAGCAGCAGGATCAGTACCGATTGGATGAATACTTTTGTGCCGATCTGAGCGCCTGCTTTTTGTTCCATGTTGGCTCCTTATGGATTGAACTTACCATTTATAGAATACAGTTTAGAATCAGGTTCAAAAGCTGTCAACCATTTTGCGTTATTCATCACCTGCTGGTATATTTAGAGTATGGTGGAAAATCAGCCATGAACCATGCGATCAACGCAGTCACAACTCTCGAAGGTCAGAAGATCTCCTATCAGATCGTGCAATCCAAACGGGCGCGCCGAATGCGCATCACCGTATCCAGCGGCGGCGTAACAGTCACATTGCCTTATGGCCTGAAAGTTGTTGAGGCAGAGCGAATGATCCAGCAAAACGCCGGTTGGATACTGGAACAGCTCAAACGTGTTTCAAAAAAAATGGCAGCAGGCAGCAGGCTTCCAGTAGATGTGGTGCTGTTGCGCGGTAAACCCTATAAAATCGAGATCATCGAAGAAACCCAGCGTGCATCGCGCATTCATATCTCAGAAGGACGGGAAAAATTGCTGGCGCGGGTGCCGGCGGGCAGCAAACGGTCTCCACGCAGCCTGGTTGAACCCTGGCTCAAACAGCAGGCCAGAAAAGAGATTGAAACCGTCGTAAACGATCAGGCGGCGCGCATGAACCTGCGGGTCAATTCCATTTCCATCCGTGATCAACGCACACGCTGGGGAAGCTGCTCCAGCAAGGGAAACCTCTCCTTCAACTGGCGTCTGGTGATGGCTCCGCCAGCGGTCCTCGAATATGTGGTGATTCACGAACTGGCGCACATGCGCCAGCCCAACCACTCCCCGGCATTCTGGAATGTGGTGGCGCAGTACGCTCCCAATTATCAAATTCAACGTCAATGGCTGCGAAAAAACGCGGCCGCTTTACGGCCCGGTGCGTAAAGCACGCTCGGGAACAGGTATAATTAAAATATGGAATTACAACTTCATTCGGATTTTCCACTCGATCTTGAACACGAATGGAATGAACTGCTCAAAGAAAGCGTCTCCCACGTTCCTTTTCTACGATATGATTATTTGATCGACTGGTGGTCGACACGCGGCGGAGGGGAATGGCCAGATGGCTCATCATTGGCGATCATCACCGCCCGCGAAGGTGGCCGCCTGGTTGGTATCGCTCCATTCTTCGTTGCCACGCATGAAGATGAGCCACGGCTTCTGCTGCTCGGCAGTATTGAGATCAGTGATTATCTGGATGTGATCTGCCGAAAAGACGACCTGCTGCCATTCATCTCCAACCTGATACGCTTTATTAAAACCAATCTGGTGGATGTTGAGGGTATTCAAAAAATCGATCTCTACAATTTATGCGACGATTCTCCAACCATTTCCGCGCTTGAGATGGTTGCAAATGAGATGGATCTAAAATTTGAAAGCAAACGCCTGCAGCATTCTCCCTTCATTCCCCTGCCCGGAGATTGGGAAACCTATCTCGGGCAGCTCGATAAAAAGCAGCGGCATGAAATTCGGCGAAAAATGCGCCGTGCTTCTGAGGGCGAAACCCCGATCGAGTTATATATCACCGAAGAAGCCGGAAAGCTGGAAGATGACATGGATGACTTCCTGGACCTGATGGAACAGGATCCGGAAAAAGAGGATTTCCTGTCTCCATTAATGCGTGACCAGATGAAAGCGGTCATGCGCTGCGCTTTTGCCAACGGCTGCCTGCAGCTCGCATTTCTCCTGGTGGGAGGGCAGAAAGCCGCAGGCTGCGTCAGTTTTGATTATCTCAATCGCATCTGGGTTTACAATTCAGGCATCAACCGCCAGTATATGGCATATTCACCCGGCTGGGTATTGCTGGGGTATTTGCTCAAGTGGGCAAACGAACACGGCCGGGAGGAATTCGATTTCATGCGCGGCAACGAGGATTACAAGTACAAATTCGGTGCCGTAGACAGATTTGTCCTCAGGGCAACACTGGAATTCTAAAAAGAGCGTCCGCAGAGGACGCTCTTTTCATCTTTTACTGGTCTGACACTTCTTTCGCGCCCCACCGCTGGATCAGACTGTAAAAATATTTCACCATGATGGCCATTGCATCAATAGATAACCTTTCGTTGATCCCATGCACACCTTTAAGGTCTTCTTTGTTCATCACGCATGGAGAATAGCGGTATACCTGCGAAGAAATCTCAGTAAAATGGTACGCATCGGTGCCCCCCAGCATGACGTATGGAGCGGAGACTGCACCCTCAAAAAACTCTTCGTTCAAAGCTGCCAAATGTCTGTAAAAGTCGCAATCCGTGTCAGAAACGGGTGAGGGTTCTCGTGAAGTTCCAGAAACGGGTTCAAAACTGACTCGCTCGTCATCTATGATCTTACGCACCCGCTCGCACACACTGGCGATGTTCTCACCCGGCAGAATTCGAAAATTGACCACCGCTTCAGCGAGCCCGGGCAGCACATTATCTTTAACACCGCCATGAATGATCGTGGGTGCGATAGTCGTGTGAATTGAAGCTGCGGTTTCAGGATCAGCGGCAAGTTTGCGCTGCAAGATGCCCCTAAAGAGCCATAAATTGGCAAAAGCCATCTGCATCACCGGTGAGGCTGCAGGACTCAATCCTTTGAACATGGGCAGCACCGCCCTGACCTTGTACGGGAAAGGATGAGCCTGCAGCCGGTCAATGGCGTGGCAAAGAATACCGATGGCTGTCTCGCGGGTGGGGGTGGAGGAATGCCCGCCTTTGGCTTCGACTTTTAGTCTCAACGAGAGGTATCCCTTCTCGGCAACCCCAATCGTGGCAGCATACCCCTTGATGCCGGGTATGATTCCATCATAGACACACCCTCCTTCATCAAGAACGGCCTGCAGGTGGATTCCCTTTTCCTGCAGATGCTTTACAATCATTACCGCCCCGGTACCCAGCACCTCTTCATCATGGCCAAAGGCCAGGATGACCGTTCGTTCAGGTTGAAACTTATTCTTGAGCAGGTTCTCAACTGCATCCAGCACCGCGATCATCTGGCATTTGATATCCTGCGTTCCACGTCCCCAGATATACCCGTCTGCGATTTGGCCCGAGAAGGGCGGATACGTCCACTGGTCAATGGTATGGCTGTCTGCAGGAACAACATCCTGATGAGCCATAAAGGCCACCGGTTCGAGTTCGGGGTTTTTCCCTTTCCAGGTATATACCAGGCTGAATTGATCGACCCATTCTCTGGTCAACGTTTTATGCACCAAAGGGTACATCTCTTCCAGTCGAGCGTGCAGCTCGCGAAAATTTGCGGTTTTATTCTTTGCCGGATCTTCATGCGAGATGGTTTCAATCTTTACCACCGTGGATAAGTGGGTGGCAGGGATCAGCGGATCAAGCTCAAGTTCGGGTACGTTGGAGTCAAATACAGGGTAAGCCTGATCGGAACTGCGAGCGAACATCACGGTACGGATAAGAATGAAAGCCGCGGTGAGCAGCAAGAGCGCGACAATGATAATTGCATAAGTCATGGCAACCTCGTTGATCTATGGATTTTTTCTTGAGAGTTCGAAAGAGAGCCTGAAAATGATTATAGCATCAGCACAAAATCGGGTAATCAAACTTTAGCGTAATCATTCGATTAAAAAATACGGTCTGGAATCCACAGACCCCAGACCAACTGGTAAATCAATCAGTTCAATTTATTTGAGGCGCTAGAGTTTAATTTCCTCGTCCAGGATGAAGTTCTCCAATCCTTTAATCAGAGTCTCTTTATCTTTTAGCAATGATGTAACCACATCGCCAATGGAAACCACACCAATCACCGTGCCGTTCTTCACCACGGGCAGGTGGCGGATATGTTTATCAGACATCTGTGCCAGGCAAGCCTCTGCTGACTGATCCGGTTCCACATAATAGACTTTTTCGGTCATCACTTCCTTCACGGCAGTGGATTCAGAGTTCCCCATTAAGACTCCGCGGCGGGCGTAATCGCGTTCTGAAAAAATGCCCAGCACTTCCCCTTTCTCCATCACCAGCACCGCGCCGATTTTCTTTTCATCCATTAACCTGAGAGCATCCAGGATGGACGTTTGGGGAGGAACCCAGTAGACATTGTGACCCTTCTGGTCAAGAATCGATGCAACAGTTGCCATTTCAACCTCCAATCAAAAAAGTGTCCACATGGACTGCATATTAATAATACAGTGAATTTGTAATGAATATCAACTACGAATGACCTACGCTTAACAAAAAAACAGCCTGATGTACAGGCTGAAGAAGATCCTTGGATTAAAGCGAATTGTGCTTGATTTTTCAGATCACCTGGCCGCAAGGAACCTGCCGATCACCACTGCCACAAACAATCCGGCAGAAAGTAAGAAGGCCCAGAGCACCTCGTGCCTGGTACGCACATCTGCCAGTTCATAGCCCCTGATCGTTGTTTGCAGTTTCAGCAGTGGCCCGCCGATCCATGCGAAGACCGCTCCGCCAAAGAGCCCGCCCAGGTGCCCCCAGTTATCAATATTGGGTTGAAGACCAATGAGCAGGTTAACAACAATGATCATCCCCAGATTCATAAGCATACTGCGCGCGCGTGGGCCAAAAAGTTCGCGATTTTTATAAATAAAAACCCCTTCAGCTGCCACAAGACCGAATACAGCGGTGGAAGCTCCAATCGACGCGCTTTCGGTAAGCAGAAACGACAGGGTATTCCCGGCAAAACCACTCACAAAATACAGCAGCAGAAACTTCCAATGGCCATAGTAACGCTCCAGCGACGTGCCAAGCGAGTAAAGCGCGTACATATTGAAGGCAATATGCAGCACACTACCATGCAGAAACACCGGTGTGATCAGGCGCCACACCTCACCCTTCAGGATGAATACATTGATCTTTCCGCCCAAAAGGAATGGCCAGTCATACCCGTTAGCCGAGAGCGATTGCGAAAGCATTTGCAGCCCATAAATGAGGATGGTAATTCCGATCAGCACGTAGGTTGCAATGGGTTTTCCCGCAGGCAGCTTGACGGGGATTCTAACGGCTTCTGGCCGGGGTGGTTCAGCAGGGTATTGTGAAGGCTCAGTCATTCCAGCGGCTTTCTATGCACTACCCGATGATGCTCGGCATTGATGATGTCGATGATATCATCGGCGGCTTTATCAATTTCACCCTCCGCATTGACCACAATGTAATCAAAAATTTCGATCTGAGAAACTTCGTATTTTGCCGTTTCAATGCGGGTTTTCAGTTTTTCTTCCGTTTCAGTATTGCGTCGTTTCAGTCTGTTTAACCATTCCTCAACCGTGCGCGGAACGAGGAAGATCACAACAGCCTGTGGATAGAGCCTGCGCAGGGTTGCCGCCCCCTGGATATCCACCTTGGCGACCACATCTTTGCCGCTTTTCAACGCTTCTTCGACCTGTGATCGCGGGATGCCTTTATGTTCATCATAAACCATGGCATGTTCGATGAACTCACCCTTCTTAATGCGCTCCTCAAATTCAGCCGGAGGATAGAAAAAGTAATCCCTTCCGTGAACCTCATCCGGCCGTGGAGGACGGCTGGTTGCCGTGACGACAAAATGGAGAGGAAGATTGCGGCTTTTCAGACATTTAATCACTGCGTCCTTGCCCACTCCTGAAGTGCCTGAGATGACAATCAATATGGGTTTGGGCTGCAGCAAATCAAATGATAGGGATTCCGTATTCATGTGCTGTCCTTTTACTGCCGCTTGGTTTAATATAGTTCTTATAAGGCAAGATTATAATGTATTGTAACTATACCATAGAGGAAAAGATGCCGATTTACGATTTTCGCTGTCTCGAATGTCATCATAAATTCGCAGTTTCGCTGTCTTATTCTGAATACGACCACCATGAAACAGCCTGCCCTCAATGCCAATCCAGACGGATCGAGCGCATCATTCGCAAAGTTCGCATCACCCGTGGAGATCGCGGACGTCTCGCATCAATGGCCGAAGACAGCAACCTGTCTGCGCTGGATAACGATCCCAGAACCCTTGGTCGCATGATGCGCGAAATGAAAAATGAAATCGGCGCTACCGATCTTCCCGGTGAATTCGACGAGGTAGTGGACCGCCTCGAAAAAGGCCAATCTCCTGAAGATATCGAAAGAGATTTACCTGACCTGGGTGGAGACCCGGGCAGTTTAGAACCTTAATAAATTTATCGATTAACGCTGGACTTCAACGCAACTTCCTTAATCGATTGCGTTTTGAAGTTGAGCAAACGAGTTCATCCTGGCGATCTGTTTTAAAAACTCCCCCAGTGATTTTGATTGTGAACGCAGGGCTCGCACAGCTGGTCCAACGGGATCTTCTCCGGCGGCACCTTCAGGAACGTCTGCATACGCCCCATGGAAGGCAAAATATGCCTGGTTTAACTTGCGAATCATATACCCGTGCTGCACAAAAACGATGCGCCTCTCCTCCATATATTGCTCCGCTTCGGTGATCTTCCCTTCCGCCAGCATCGCGTCAACGGTAACCCGCGTCAGATGCATCTCACGTTGGAAATCAAAGGTGTCTTTCACTGGCGCGAAATGGACAGATTTTCTTCCAGAGCCGCTGCCGGCTGACAATTGCGGGTAATAACGGGCCAGGACGGCATTACTGATCTCTGTGCCCACAATGGAAGCGGTCGTTTCGTTCATTGTGCGCAGTTCCGGTGTGGTTTCGTAATTGATCCCCAGAGGATGCAGGGTAAGGTAGTTGTGTGTCCACTCGTGCGCGATGGTGTCCAGCGTCCAACGCAAGTCAGAGGTGCGCTGCACCATCGTGGGATAGACCCCGATCCCTCCCACGTCAACCACGAGGACTGATGCGTTCATATATTCCGCCACCTGGTCTTCCAGTTCCACAATCTCTTCAAGACTGAGGTCAGAAAGCAGCGAAATATTCACTTCCTGTCTGATGGTGTCGCGCGGAGAAACAATCAGCGCTTTCGGCAGCGGTGTCGAGTGGAATAAAACCGGCGGGATTGGCTGGCTTAGAAAAGCGATATCGAAGTCTGCCAGAATTTGTGAGACCTGGTACTGCAGAATGGACTCTGTGAGTGGCGCCAGTGTTTTCAGAGCCATCTCCATATCATCCTGCTGCGCCAGCAATTCAGCTGCGGCCATGTTAGGATCCTGTACCCCAGGATCGGAAAAAATGACCTCGATTTGAGCCTGAACGCGCTCAAGCTGTCGGATTAAATCAAAGTAACGCATCACAGCCTGACACTGTGCATCTTCAGTCAACCGCTGAGAGGTGTTTAACCGCCACTGTCCGGTCTTTTGCTCCACTGCGTCGAGCGTCCAGGTGAAATAATCAAATTCATAAGGACGGGCAAAGCGGCGCGCCTGTTCGGTCGGATCATCCAGCGATACCACAGAAGTGGTAAGAAGCATCGCCAGGATCATAATCAAGAGTAAGAGGCGGGGTAATTGCCGGCGCATCATGCCAGAATTATACTCTGCAGGCTTCTGCACGTGAAATAACTGACGTTGACTATGAATAATCGTATCGAAAGGGAATTATGAAAAAGAAGAATTCAAAAAGGCTATACTGGCTCATTGGTGTGGTCATTGTTGCCATCGCAGTGGTTCTTTACAGCGTTATCAGCAGTGCTTCTGCACAAAAAAAGGCGACTGCAAGTCTTCAAACCCAAAAACTTGAGGTGGGTGATTTGACGGCCATCGTTGGCGCAACAGGAACCGTCCGCGCCAATCAAAGCGCTGTGTTGAGCTGGCAGACAAGCGGCAGGGTATCAGAGATCAATGTAAAGGTGGGTGACCGGGTTGCGAGCAACCAGGTGCTGGCATCCTTGCTCGAATCCTCGCTGCCACAGTCAATCATCCTGGCAAGGGCCGACCTGGTGGAAGCTGAAAAAGCGCTCGATACGCTGCTCAATTCCAATCTGAGCAAAGCCCAGGCTCAATTAAATCTGGCAAACGCCAAAGATGCCTACGATCGAGCCCGCTGGAACAGCACTCCCGCCGATATCATGCGTACCACCGACCAGAACAAAATTGATGCCGCCAGAGCAGCGGTGACCCTCGCCGAAGATCGAGTAAAGGACGCGCAAGAAGCTTATGACCGGGTAGATGATAGAGATGATGACGACCCGCTCAAAGCATCGGCATTAAGCGCACTGGCAAACGCAAAAATTGCCCTCGAAAACGCAAAGAAAAACCTCAACTATTACACACAGATTCCTGATGAAAAGGAAGTGGCCATTTCTGATGCCAAAATTGCCGTTGCCCTGGCCCAGTATGAAGATGCACAGCGCGAATGGGAACGGCTCAAAGATGGAGCCGATCCAGATGACGTTGCTGCTGCCGAAGCGCGGATCGCTGCCATCAAGGCCACCATCGATATGGCAAAGATCACTGCCCCGTTTGCCGGTACGGTGACCGAAATATCCTCTATGGTTGGTGATCAGGTCACAGCCGGAACGGTGTGCTGCCGCATCGATGACCTTTCGAGGTTGCTGGTGGATGTCGCCGTGCCCGAGGTGGATATCAACCGCATCAAAGTAGGCCAGGATGTGCAGCTTACATTTGATGCCATCAACGCAGCCGAATACCAGGGACGCGTGATAGAAGTGGCCAAAGTTGGCACAATGAGCGCCGGTATGGTTAATTTTAAAGTGACGATCGAGGTTTTAAATCCTGATGAACAGGTGCTCCCGGGCATGACGGCAGCCGTGAATATCATCGTCAGCCAGGTTGAAAACGTGCTCACCGTTCCCAACCGTGCGGTTCGTGTTATCGACAATCAGCAAGTAATTTACATTTTGAAGAATAATATTCCCACGAAAGTCGAGGTCGTCATTGGTGCATCCTCCGATACCATGAGCGAGATCGTATCAGGCAAAGTCAAAGCCGGCGATATCGTCATCCTCAACCCATCGACCAACATCCTTGATCTGGCCGCCCAGGGAGGGTTTGCGCGCTAATGGAAAACGATTTGATTCCGGTCATTCAAACCTATGACCTGAGAAAAACCTATAAGATCGGCGCAGTTGAGGTGCATGCACTCGCCGGTGTTTCAATCACCATCAACAGGGGTGAAGTTGTCGCCATCATGGGGCCTTCTGGATCAGGGAAATCTACGCTGATGAATTTACTCGGCTGCCTCGATCGACCCACCAGCGGCAGGTACATTCTGGATGGTGAAGAAGTATCAGAATTGGATGACGACCAGTTAGCAGGAATCCGTAACCGCAAGGTGGGGTTTGTATTTCAAAGTTTTAACCTTTTGTCGCGGTCAACCGCTCTGGCGAACGTTGAATTGCCCATGCGCTACGCAGGGGTGTCGAAAGAACGTGTGCAGCGGGCTGCCACTGCGCTCGAATCGGTTGGCCTGGCAGACCGCATGAACCACAAACCCACCGAGCTCTCAGGCGGTCAGCAGCAAAGGGTGGCCATCGCCCGTGCGCTGGTCAATCGCCCCGCCATTCTGATGGCAGACGAACCTACAGGGAACCTTGATTCAAAATCGGGCAAAGAGATCATGGATCTTTTGCTGTCGCTCAATAAAAAATACGGTACAACCCTGATCATCGTTACCCACGACCCAAATATCGCCGCTCAAACCCAGCGCATTATTCACCTGAAAGACGGGCTGGTCGAGGAGGATGTCAAATGAACCTCGGACAGGCAATCATTGAAGCGCTCGAAAGTTTGAACTCCAATAAACTGCGCTCAAGCCTTACCATTTTGGGAATTGTCATCGGCGTTGGGGCAGTCATCGCCATGCTCGCGGTCGGGAACGGTGCACAGAACACAATCACCGGATCCATCAGCGGGATTGGCAGCAACCTGCTTTTCGTGATGAGCGGGAACAGCAATCAAGACTTAACCAATATCGAACCGCTCACCATGGATGACGCCAATGCGCTGCTCGATCAGTTCCAGGCCCCATCAATAGAGGGTGTCGCCCCCGTGGTCAATGGAGATGTTACGGTCACGGCCGGCTCAAAAAGCACTTCAACCTTTGTTTACGGGGTGACAACAAGTTACGAATCCGTCCGAAATTATCACGTGACCGAAGGCTCTTTCATCACAGAGGACCAGGTTCTTGGAAAAGCATCGGTTGTACTGCTGGGACCCGATGTGGCCAAAGCATTATTTGACCGCACGGAAGGTCTGGTGGGTGAAACCGTTCGTATTGAGGGCCAACCATTCAAGGTGATTGGCGTCCTCGAATCCAAGGGGGGGTCTGCCTTTGTTTCGCAGGATGATGTGGTGATTGTTCCCATCACAACCTCACAGGCACGCCTGACCCGCCGCAGTAACGACCGTATCGATCTTATCTTTGTGCAATCCATCTCCGCCGATGCCATCTCACAGGCCAGTGAAGAAATCGCCCAGATTTTGCGCACCCGTCACCGAACCAAAGTGGGTGAAGATGACTTCACCATCCTTTCTCAGCAAGACTTTGTAGAAACAGCAAAAACGATCACCAATGTGATGACCATTTTTCTTGGAGGGATCGCTGGAATTTCACTGCTGGTAGGAGGCATCGGCATCATGAATATCATGCTGGTATCTGTAACCGAACGTACGCGCGAAATCGGATTGCGCAAAGCGCTCGGCGCGCGCAAGAAAGATATTATGATTCAGTTCCTAACCGAGTCATCACTGCTCAGTCTCTTTGGGGGTGTGATCGGCATCGGCCTGGGCTGGTTGATCTCGTTCGTTGTAGGTAGAATCGCTGCCTCAAGCGGCACGCCATTGAATCCTGTGGTCGGGCTGGATGCCATCCTTCTCGCAACAATCTTTTCCACAGCGGTAGGATTGTTCTTCGGCCTCTACCCTGCCAACCGGGCAGCCAATCTGGAACCTGTCGAAGCGTTAAGATACGAATAAAAAAAGGCTGCTGCCAGAATGAAAAGGCAGCAGCCAATTGCAATTTTGGCTTAGGGTCTTCACCCGCCAGCCCAAAATTGCTTTTATAGAGGTTCCTCTGGAATCACGATCATGAGAATGATGTACGCCAGAAGTGTACCACCGACAAAAATCAAACCCAATACAAATAACAACCGCATCAGGGTGGGGTCAATTCCAAAATACTCGCCCAATCCTCCGCAAACACCGGCGATCTTGCGATCCGTACGCGAACGATATAATTTCTTGGTTTGTCCTTCCATTGTATTCTCCTTGTGTCAATTCAATCTTATATACGAGAGAGAACCACTAAAGTTGCAGAAAACAGCACTTGAAAACCAGCCTGGTTACGATACAATGAAATTGGGCTTTTGAGTTGTCTCAGATGAGGAGGTGCAAATGGCAGACAGCAGATTTGTAGACAGGCAAAAGATACTTAAATTTATTGGTTCAGTACCCTTCGCGGCAGAAGATAAACAAAAATGGCAGGCTGCGCTGGAGGAAAACGAAGTGGACGAAGAACTCTTGAACGACCTGCATAACAAATTGATGGAAATTCCACAGGATAAATTTTCTGGCGGTTGGATGAAACTAAAATACAGCATGGATTTGAAAAAATTTATCGATGAATGGCGCATGCATAACGCCAGCCGGCAATTTAAGCACGGCCGCTAGTCTTTGACAGGTCAAAACACCCGGCTCATCTGTGAACCGGGTGTTTCTTTTTCCTTTTTTCCGGTATACTCAACGGGTTTATGGAACATACTTCACACACCACTGATCTCAAGCAAAGGCTCATTTCCGATCTCTTCCTGCTCCTGGCTGCTGCAATATGGGGTTTAGGTTTCGTTGCGCAGCGGTCAGCCTCAAGTTATCTCGGTTTCTTTGGATTCAACGGGGTACGTTTCTTGCTTGCCAGCGCGGCACTGCTGCCCTTCGTGGTTAAACGTTTGGGCTCTCTCAGGCAAAATATCCGATGGATGCTGCTGGCAGGAGGGATTCTTTTCACCGCCAGCGCCCTGCAGCAGGCAGGCCTTGAAACAACCACAGCCGGTTCGGCGGGATTCATCACCGGTGTCTATGTCGTGCTCGTTCCGATCATTCTGAGCCTCTTCTGGAAACAGCGATCACCAGCGATAACCTGGATCGCGGCTGCAGCAGCACTGGCTGGCACCTACCTTCTGAGCACCGGCGGCACGCGCTTTAACCCCTCAAGCGGAGATCTGCTTGTGCTGGCCGGGTCCATTGCCTGGGCGCTGCACGTCATCGTCGTCGGCAAGGCAGTGCAAAAAATGGATGTTTTTGCTTTTTCCACCGGCCAATACATCGTCTGCGGCCTGCTGCACATGATCATGAGCATTTTTGTAGAACCGGTGACGCTCACCTCACTGCGCTCTGCCTGGATGGAAGTGATCTACGCCGGGTTATTCTCTGTGGCGCTTGGCTTTACCTTCCAGGGAATTGGACAGCGCAAAGCCCCTGCCTCTGACGCAGCGTTAATCCTCAGCCTCGAAGCCGTGTTCGCTGCAATTGCCGGGGTACTCTTCCTGCAGGAGCGCATGAACTGGGTTCAGATCATCGGATGCGGCATTATTCTTGCAGCAATCCTGATTGCGCAATTGGGTGTGATCAGGCGCGGCAGGGGCTGAAAATACATCGTAAACTGACTTTTCTTGACACTGATTTCTGCCTGTGATAGAGTAAGTGAAACCCCCTGAACTTCAATGGTGAGGTGATTCCTTGGCAAAAAGCTATTCTCAACCCTTAATCGATCGCATGAAAGAGGCACAACAGGGCTCACCTGATATTGAAGCCTCCGCCGTGGTCAGCCTGGATGGCTTGATCATGGCTTCTGCCCTCCCCGAAACGCTGAGCGAAGACCGCATCTCAGCCATGTCAGCCGCGATGCTTTCACTCGGAGAGCAAATCAACAAGGAAATGGGACGCGGAGCCCTCGAACAACTGTATACCAAAGGCTGCAATGGTTACGTGGTCCTTCTCGCTATTGGCAATGAAGCGGTGCTTACCACCCTGGTGAAACCCGAAGCCAAACTGGGCGTGCTTTTCCATGAGCTGCGCCGCACCGCTGACGACCTTGAACGGATCCTGGTGGAAATTCGTGAAAAGGCAGAAAATGAAAAGCGGTCTGTTCTTCCCTAATCACTTCGTGCGTATTGCGCTGCAGTCATTAGAAGAGGTTATTGGCCCGGGGGGAATGACCACGATCTACAGCCATTCGAGCCTTGCTCATCTGGCAGAAGCTCTTCCACCTGACGATATGAACAAGCAATTCGATTTTACTGATTTTGCGGCCTTGTTCGAGACCCTCCAATCGATCTTTGGTTCGCGTGGCAGCAGAAGCCTGGCAATGCGCGCCGGAAGAATCACCTTTACCCGCGGATTAACCATTTTCGGCAAGGGTTCTATCACAGAACCCCAACCGGGAACAGGCCCTCTGGGACCACACAGCGTGCTCATTCGCTTGAACCGCCTCTCGAATTTTTTTAACACGGTCAGCGACCAGCGGTCTACCGTGGCTGCAACAGATATCCCCAATACTTTCATTTACACTGTGCAAGTCTGCCCCAATTGCATGGACCGCAGTAGTTCAGAACCGGTGTGTGCTTTTTATGAAGGTCTGCTCTCAGAGGCTGCCAAAACTTTCTCAGGTGGTCTTGAGTACTCGACTCGCGAATTACAGTGCATGGCTGGCGGTGCAGAAGCCTGTATTTTCGAGATCAAACTGGATTAATTGTATTTTTATCTACTGTGCATAATTTTTGGAGAAAATTTGAGTATTGCCGTAATTATTCCCACTTATAACGAAAAAGAAAATCTTCCTCTGATTGTTAAACGCCTTCAGGATTTGCCCGTTAAGGATCTCTCGATTTTAATCATTGATGATCATAGCCCTGATGGAACGGGAGCGCTGGCAGATGAACTGGCCGCCCGATTCCCGAATCAGATTTCGGTGCTTCACCGGCAGGGAAAGCTTGGGCTGGGTACCGCGTACATTGCGGGCTTCAAACAGTTAATCAAAACCGGGGTGGATTACATCGTGCAGATGGACGCAGACTTCTCTCATGAACCAGAGAAGATCGTGGAGTTCCTCTCTGCTGTTGACGGCTTTGATGTCGTTTTCGGCTCACGGTACATTCAAGGTGGCAGCCTGGATGTCAACTGGCCGTTCTGGCGCAAGGCGCTTTCGGGGTTTGGCAATTTTTATGCCCGCACGATCCTTGGAATGAAGGTCAAAGATCTCACCGGCGGCTTTCGGCTTTGGCGGCGTGAAACGCTTGCAGCCATCCCGCTGGATGTTGTGCGCTCAAACGGCTACGTGTTCCAGGTGGAAATGGCTTATCTCGCTTCGAAGCTGGGCTTCAAAATCAAAGAGGTTCCAATTTACTTTGCAGAGCGAAAACTGGGCAAAAGTAAAATGAATCTTTCCATCCAGATTGAAGCTGCGCTGCGCGTGTGGGGATTACTCTCGCGTCATCGTAAAGTAAAGCGGTTTAACCCTTAATCTAAAAACGGAAAAACTCATTTCTTAGGTCGGGATAAATTGTTTTCCATTTCCCCGACCAGCGTACGCCATTCCACCAGGTCAACGGTTTGCGCGCGCCGTGCCGGGTCGATCCCTGCGGCTTCCAGCAGGGCAACGGCCTGTTCGGAGGATAGATTTAATCCGGCCGCCAGTGTATTGCGCAGCATTTTTCTCTTTTGAGAAAATGCCGCTTTGATCACCTTGAAAAACAGCTCGCGCTGTGGGGCGCTCAGGAAGGGTTTTTCATATAGATCCACACGCAGGGTGGCCGAGTCTACTTTTGGCGCGGGATAAAATGATGACGCGGGGATGGATGCCGCGATGACAGGTTTTCCGTAAAGCTGCACGCTCAATGCCAGCAGCGACAGATCGCCCGGACCAGCGCAGATGCGCTCTGCCACTTCACGCTGCATGGTCAGCACCAGCCGTGAAGGTTGCGGGGAGTGTTCAAGAAGATGGCGGATGATGGCGGAGGTAATGTAGTATGGAATGTTCGCCACCACAATGTAACCATCCTGCTCCACCAGTGACCGGGGTTCCAGCTCAAGGATGTCGCCTTCAACGATATTGACATTATTAAAAGAAGCCATAACCTCACGCAAAATGGGAACCAACTTTTGGTCGATCTCCACTGCGGTTACGTGCCCGGCCTTTGCCGCCAGCAGGCGGGTCAGGCTTCCAAGCCCAGCGCCGATCTCTAACACATGGTTCTGAGGGCTCAAATCAGCGCATGCAACAATCTTTTTCAATGCGCTCTGATCAACCAGAAAATTCTGCCCGAGCCCTTTGCGGGGGTCGAGCTGATGACGGTGAAGCAGTGAACGAACGTCCAGCGCGGCGGGTTCTATGGCAGCACTCCTGTAAAACCAGCAGGCGGAGGGGATAGGAAGTAAATGGTGGTGCTGACCGAGTACCAGGGCTCGTAATCCGCATCTGTGTACCCCAGATCTACCCAGTAGTCACTGTAGGGATAGTATCCGATATCTGCAACGGTTGCCACACCGTAACCCGGAACATAAATCTGCGTTCCTTTGAAGATGTTGTACCACGCGCGGTGCATGCCAACCACGCCTTTTTGCACCGGGATTCCAAGCGCAGTGCCGGTGTAGCACCTGCCCTCAACGCCCGAACGGCACGGAGAGTACGAAGTGGCGATCACATTCACCGCCATGTAATATTTAATGATCCCATCGGGAGTTTGAAGCGTCTTCTCCACAATCTGTGACCCGTAATGAACAACACGGTTGACGGGTTCAACAAGAACCACATCCTCCAGATGGGTGCGAGACACTTCTTCACCATCCTCGTAGCGCACCCTGATTCGCGAAGCCTTGATACCCTCCCGTCCGGCCTCGATCACCTCTTCCTGGTTGATTTCCATCGAATCGTCAGCAACTCTCTCTGTTTCGTAAGGGATGGCTGATTGTTCCTGGATGATCTTTTCAATGACCCTCACAACCTGTATCTTGCCATCAGCGGGCAGAGGTTCGTTTTCAGAAGGCCTGGTATAGTCAAGATCCTGCAGCGAAATTCCAGCGGACTTGACCGCTTCTCCAACCGTCTCAGCAGCACTGATCGAGTGAATAATCACACCATCCACTTTGATCTCAATGGGATGGGCCACGACCAACGCCACATCCAGCGGTTGCTGCAGCGGCAGGGCAAAGTCAGCCGTGAGCCGGTCTCCGCCCCCTACACGAATCCCTTGCTGCCACAAAGCCAGCCCGAGTGTGGGCGCTGCCGAAAAAATGGTTTGGGGTTCGCCTTCCTGCGTGAGTGTGATCTCTACCGCGGGCCGGTACTGAAGAGTCATTCCAGCATACCGCTCTAATTCTTTATCGAGCGGAACGGATTGACCGTTGACCAGCACCTCATCACGCTCTGAGGGCTCAATTCCGGCTGCCGCGAGGATCTCCTGTGGTGTGAGCGCCGGGGTATTTAGTGTGATGATCTCACCATCTGGATCGACCCAAAGATGGATGGTTGAAGTGCTGTTATATTCAATAAATTGGGTTTTTGAAAGCCATGTGTTGGAGGATGGTGTAACACGATCGCCCGGCTGAACCTGAAAACCTGCCGAACGCAGCGCACCACCCACCGTCAGCGCGCGCGTATGAATTTCCTGATGAACACCATTCACGCTGACCTGAATGGTGCGCCCCATCAACAGGTAGCCAGCCACCACCCCCATCAGCGGCAGCGCAATGAGTAAAGCCAGTTTGATCTTTTTATCCATTGATGGAATTCTAACAGAAAAAACATCGCCTTTGTCAAGCCAATAAGAGCTTCCGGGAGGTAATAAGAAAGCACCTCATACAGGTTATATGAGGTGCCAGTTCTTGATAAAGGATGCTTGCCGAAATCTGATTAAGGCTCGCTGATCTCCATCCAGGGAACGTTCATGATCACCGGATAGCCGTCATACGAGTTGATGCCAATACCAACCTGGCCGCGATCCAGATCCTTGTGTTCGATTGATTTTGCCAGAGTGCCATTGATATAGAGAGAGAGCGTGTCGCCTTCGCAGATCGCGGTGTATACATTGGTGTCACGTCCCATGTTCACATTCGTTGAACCGCCGCTGGCAATCAGAGAGTATCCCTTGACGATAATTCGATCGAAATAGTAGATCTCATAAATTCCGCCGCTGGAAACATTGAACTCGTACCATCCCAGGTCGTCGCTATAACGGCAGACCAGTGAAACAGAGTTCGTATTCACTCCCAGGTTTTCAACTTCAACATCCAGCCTCACATCACCGTAGGTATACGGGTCGTATAGAACGTAGTAATAGATGTCGTAATCATTTAGGGTAAATTTCAATTTCCCATCTTCTGCATACACATCAGCTTTATTTTCGTCGCCGTGCTTGACGAAATAACTGTAATTATCCAGACCGTTGTCAAATTCCTCAACAAAGTAATCAGGAGGTTCATTACTATAGACAGGCTCTTCAGTTGCGAGATTTACAGCAGGTTCGGTAACAACAGGGTCACTTGTGCGTGCTTCGGGGGTGGCGGTTACAACGATGACAGCCGGTTCTTTCGTTTCTTCGGCACTGTTTCCCGTCAATTTACACGCAGTTCCAATGGTGAGAATGAACAATGCCAGCAGAAGTACCGGTTTGATGACACTTTTTTTCATTGATTATGTCCTTGTTAATGTAATGAGTGTACGCTGCTATGAAAAAGAAGTTTCCAGGCTAAGATAATTTAAGAGCACCCTCCTCTCAATTCTGTTTTCATGAAAAATAAAAACGAATGGGCTTAGAATCCACCCGCCCCATAGAAGGATGGGTCGGTTGGGGTTTCTCCTGACGGATCCCACACATAGACAAAGTCACCAACTTGAGACCAGTCGTATAACCAGTGAGAATCTGCAACAGAGAGGTTGACACAGCCGTGCGAGCGCTGGTAGCCAAGCAGTGTTTGCCAGTACGCACCGTGAAGGGCACGTTCCCTGTCATAATACATGATGAACGGAACATCCTCGAGATAATAGTAATCTGAGCGGTCTGCCTCGAAGACCCCGGTCATATACTCGTATTCAATTTTTTTGTAAATCTGAAAAACTCCAGGCTGGGTATAAAACGGTGGCGTGCCAGAAGAGATCAAAGTGGCAAAAATGAGGTTTCCATCTTCGTAGACTGTCATCACCTGTTCATATAAATTCACTTCGATCCAGCGGTCAGCAGTTACACCCTCAGGTTTTTCATAGCGCGGAATAACCAGGGCAACGAACCGGTGTTCGACCCACTCTTCCGGTCCAATCCTGTCCCATTCCACGCCATCAATAACCCTGGTCTCGTAAACACGGATTTTATCCAATCGGAAGTAATTTTTTCCCGTTTCAGGGGCGGCATACCCTGGAGCCCTGCGTGTGGTGGCTTCTGTGATGAACCAGCCGAATGTGATTTGAGGGTTCTCTTTAAAAAGATACCCCTGGAAATTCGGCACCCCAACCTTCGCAACGTATTCAGCGCTTACCCATTCAGTTGTGGCAATTTGATAAAACCGTCCTTTATCGGTTTCGGCGCGATTGATGAGTGAAACATACTTAATGCGGCCTGCAGGGATGGTTCTGGTTGGATGGTTGTTGGCAACGTCATCCAGTGTGGCATACACAGGAATCGCCCCCGAATCAGCCAGAGCGTATGAAAATGGAATGACAGAGAGTTCATAGGGCACATAACCTGCGAAAATCGGTTCAGCCGGGAATGTGATCCCCTGTCGCGCCAGTTCTTGCAACCTGGCTGAAGGCCCCTTGTTAAGACAGCCAGGAGTTTCGCTCTCATTAAAACCAGGCAGGCACAATGCCCGGTTTGAGTTCATTTCAGTCTGCGAAGTATCAGCCAGCACTTCTGTAGACCTAACAGCAGCAAGTGCCAGGGTCAGAATGAAGAGGCTATAAATGATGAATCTTTTCTGTTGCACAATACTTAATCCTGTTTAGTAATTGAACAAATTCAGACTATTTTACTCGATAATCAGCGAACGATTCGTGATCGTGATGCTCACAAATCTTTGCTGCAACCTTATTCCTCACGACTGGTCTGCCCGGGATATTGACCGGCGATCTCCTTCAATGCCGCAAATCCCTTTTCACCCAGCAGGTAGCGGAATTCTGGTTCAAATGTCTCAATTAATGGAATGGGGCGGTCTGCTGGAATAACGCAGCTGCCTGTTGTGTGAACCATTTCCTCCGCTTCATCAAGTGTGATTCTTCCCTGCTCATCCAGGTCTAGCGGGTGAAGGATGCAATAGAAAGGTTTGAAACGCCAGGGATGCAGGCCGTTGGCGTCTGCTGCCACCTGCAGCGCGCACTTGCCATCAGGCAGCCAAAAAACACAGGCGGTTCCTCCCGAGTGCTCAAGGCGGTTTTCCACGCCAGTATGAATTACCCTGCCGGTTGGGCTGTGCGGGTCATCATCTTCTACACCCACAAACCATTCTCCAGGGTTTTGGCAATCCTCCGGCATGTGTGGCAGAATGAGCGCTGCGTTCTGCATAATATCTTCCACTTCACGCAGGTCTACCCATACACCGAATACGCAGCAATCGCCTTTGCATTCGCTCAACCGGCAGCGTTGCAGCCGTTCAGATCGGAACATTCGCGGGTTCACCCGGTCGGTAATTTTATTCTTTGGAGAAGTCATCAATGGATTGTACCATTACGAACCGAAAAAACACGGCCAGCCTATGAACTTTACATCAATTCGTGATATTTACCAGAAATAAATATGACTACAGTCTCTAATAAAAAGCATGAAACAACCCGCCTTTCGACGGGTTGTTTTCAGTTTCAAAAACAGTGCTTAATTGGTCGTGTTATTCCAGAACCAGTTATAGGCGTAGAAATATCCGCCTTCAGAATCCAGCCTGATGGCAATCTTGGTGCTGCCCGCCAGGGCTGCAGGGATGGTAAATGTCTTGCTGAATGAACCGCCGCTTCCAGAATCAATGGTGTCGACCACGATTCCGCCCAGAGCCAGCGTGCCGTATGGGCCCATCCTTACAGTAAATTTCTGTCCGGCCGGGAAGTTATTGGTGTAAATTGTAACGCTTGAATCTTTAACAACGGCCTGAATGGTAAAAGTAGGGATGCCCACATACCCGGGAACAACCGGGCTGCTGGTATTGTTCCAGAACCAGTTGTAAGCATAATAACCCGCCGGGCAATCCATACGGATGGCGATTCGTGAATAATCAGCGAAAGCAGCGGGGATGGTGAACGTCTTGGTCAAAGTGCCGCCTGTTCCAGAATCAAAGGTGTCGACCACACTGCCGCCCAGTGCATAGGTTCCATAATCGCCCATTCTCACCGTGAAAGTTTGATTGGGTGGTAGATTGTTGGTAACCACCGTAACCGAAACATTTTTGGTGACTGAAGAGATGCTAAAAGTGGGATAACCGTAATATCCAGGAATAGCCGGTGGTATGGCAGTGCTGGTCGTGGCAGGAGTTGTCGTATTGTTATAGAACCAGTTAAAGGAATAGTATCCTTGCGGGCTGTCGAGGCGGATGGCGATTCGATTCGCACCCACCAGGCTGGAAGGAATATTATACGTGGCAGTAAAACTGGTTCCAGAGGAGGGCTCTTTGGTGCCAACCACGGTTCCCCCCAGTGCATACGTGCCATAGGGGCCCATGCGCACAGTGAACGTCTGGTCAGCCGGGAAGTTGTATCCGTAAATCGTCACGCTCGTGTCAGTAACCACTGAAGTTATCGTGATCATTGGAACACCGCTGGCGTTGCCCGGTCCGATGACCAATGCCACCAGAAATACCGCCAGGATTACCGGTATGACCAGTTTTGGGAATACTTTAAAAAGATTGTGTTTCATAATCCCTCCCCATTTCACTACACCAACCTGCGTATGTTGTTTTTATAGTATAGCGATATTTTTTGTCAAAATAAAGAGACACTTGTACATGTTCGACAAGTGTCTCTTTCATCGTTTTTATGGATTGGTCAAACGTGCGGCCAGCCACAGTGCGATATCATCGGTTGAATCGCGGTTGCTCATCACTTTCAATTTGAAAGCCACTTCCTGGCCTGCCAGCGCAGAAAGGTCAATATCCAGTTGAAGCAGGCCATCACCAGCGTTGCGATCCCAGGTTCCCAGTGAGATGGTCGTTCCGCTGCTTATTTCGGTGTACAACAGTTCATAGGTCACCGAGCATTTTGGTGAATTACCCCTGCACGAAAGCACCGCCACAAAATGGTCACCAGCGTTAATTGTGATCTTCGGGAATTTTCCTTCGATCATGCCATCACCACCAACTGCCGGAACCGTGTACAACGCGCCTTCATCATCAACATATCCATCATCCAGAACGGGGGCATACGAACGGGTGATCGAGCCATTCTTGGTGTCGATGCCTGCGCTCGGGCAGGAGATCTTTCCTGCGTTCGTCCGCCAGGATGCCTTGCACATGTTTTTAACAAAGTCGTAGACGGTGTTGGGGTCCTTGGCTGCTGGAATTTTCGCCACCTTAATATTCACGGTTAATGGAACGTTATAAGTGCTTCCAACACCAAAAACTGCGCCATTGGCCGCCTTCAGCATCCAGCTACCGCTGTAACTGCCTGGATCAGAGGGCGCCACCATCGAAACCGACAGGTTGACCGTTTCGCCAGGGTTAACCACTTTCGGAAAAGCAATCACCGCACCAGCGCCCATTTGGTTGCCACCGAAGAAGAAGATCTTGTAATCTTTCGTCCACGAACAAGACCCTACATTCTTAATCTGCCAGGTTTTTACAAACGATTCACCCGCATAGATCGATGACCAATCGGCAATCGTTACATCTTTAATAAAAGATGCTGCATTGCACGGAATAGGCGTGGGGGTTACCGTCGGCGGCACCGGCGTGGCTGTCGGTGGAACCGGCGTGAAAGTCGCCGTTGGAGTAAAGGTTGGCTGTGGGGTATTGGTTGGCAGCGCAATCTGTGTCAGATCGGCGATCATGGTCTCGAGAACGGCTTGAGTAGCCTGTGCGGCCACAGTCCCCGCCACCAGGGTGGAAATTTGCGCCGGGTCCGGAGTCGACACCCCGCCCGTTCCAGGCAACAAACCGCAGCCAGTCAAGGTTAGCGCCAAAACCAGTACTGCAGCCAGAGGTTTGTAGATTTTTTTCGTCAGCATAAATCATCTCCTTGTTCGTCTTAATCTAGACGAATCAACCCCCCATTCAGTTCCCTGCCTTTCCGGTATCAAACGATCCTTTTTAACTCCTTTGACACAGTTTTTTTCATCGAACCATGCAGACTAATCAACCTTCTGAAATATCGTTTCGATCCCATCCACAGTGATGATCAACTGGTCCTCTTCAATCCGATAAGTCATTTTTTGTTCAGGTATCGATTCATCATTTTCAGAGCGGAAGATCATGATATCTGGATCCTGCAATTCATAAGTCATTGAGACTGAGACCCCGTTCATTGAAATCACCAGACCGCCCTCCTCTTTGATATCCAGGGTAACCCCCGATACGGGTTCCTGCCACTTGCCCACCAGGGGGTCACGGTTGGAACAACCGGTTACGAACCCGGCAGCAAAAATGATCACAATCGCGATGAACGACATCTTTCGATAATTGATGGTTGTTGGCAATTCAATTCTCCTTCTTTCTTAGTTTAATCATTCCAGCGCTCCAGAGCAATATATTTTTACCGTCTTCACAGGTCTGATGTTCACCAACCGCTTTGGTGAAAATATGACCTTTTTCATATGCGCAGATAATCGGGATTGGTTATACTTTCATAGTTAGATTATTGGTAATTCTCAGAATCCCTCTCCCAGGAGATGCAAGATGAGCAAAGTTGTGATCGTAACCGATTCCACCGCCTATCTTCCCCAGACATATGTCGATGAATTGGGAATCGAAGTTGTGCCATTAACCCTTAACTGGGATGGTCAGACTTACCGCGATGGAATTGATATTCAACCAGATGAATTCTATACCCGTCTTTCCACAAGCAACACTTTTCCAACAACCAGTCAGGCAACGATTCAAGATTTTTCCACGGTATTTCAAAAAGTATTAGACCGCGGTGATTCCATCCTTACCATGCCAATCAGTTCGGGAATCTCCGGAACGGTGTACTCTGCATTCAAAGCCAAAGAAATGTTTAAAGATGCCCCCATCGAGGTCATCGATACCAGACTGGTATCCATGGCGCTCAGTTTCCAGGTCCTTGCCGCTGCCCGCGCAGCAAAAGACGGGGCTTCGCTGGAAGAATGCAAGCAGGTTGCGCTTGAAGCTTATAAACACATCGGTGTGTATTTTGTAGTCGATTCATTAAGATACCTGCACGCAGGCGGCAGAATCGGCGGAGGCAAGCGGTTCCTGGGAACCGCCCTTAAGATCAAGCCGGTACTTGAAATCAGGGAAGGGAAAATCGAAGCTGTAAAAAGCGCCATCACGATGGGTAAAGCGATCGAAGCCATGATAGATCTTGTAAAACACGATATCCAGGGCAAAACCCCGGTGCGCATATCGGTATTCCACGCCCTGGCGGAAAAGAAAGCTCAGGCCCTTCTCGAAAGAATGGTAACCGAGTGTAACGCTGTGGAAGGCATCCTCAGTTATGTCAGTCCGGTGGTTGGCTGCCATGTTGGCCCCGGCACCCTGAGCATCGCCTATATGGCAGGTATGTAAACATTCGTTGCAGGTAAAGCCCCGGCTTAAAGGTCGGGGCTTTTTCGTCTGGGCTATAATTGATCTGTAACATATACCGCTTCAATCGGAGAAAATCATGCCAGACGCGATCTTTCAATTTCCACGCGGCTTCATGTGGGGTACGGCAACCGCCGCGCACCAGGTGGAAGGGAATAACATCAATAACAACTGGGCAAAATGGGAATCTGAACCCGGCCGCATCATTGAAGGTCAAAAATCAGGGCTGGCCTGCGACTGGTGGGGAGGGCGCTGGAAAGAAGATTTTGAACGCGCCAGAGATACCGGTCAAAATGCCCACCGCTTTTCCATTGAATGGAGCCGCATCCAGCCTGAACCCGACCGGTGGAATGAGGATGCGCTGAACCAGTATTTCGAGATGTGCCGCTGGTTATACCGCAACAATATGACGCCACTGGTTACCCTCCACCACTTTACCGATCCATTATGGCTGGTTGAACGTGGCGGCTGGGAAAATGAAGAGACCCCCGCGCTGTTCGCTCGTTACGTCCGCCGCGTGGTGACCAGTCTCAAAGATTACGTTAACCTTTGGGTAACGATTAACGAGCCAAACGTGTATATCTTCAGCGGATGGGTTTCAGGCGAATTTCCCCCTGGTAAGAACGACCTGGGGTGTGCGGTAAAGGTTGCCGTGAACCTGATCCGCGGGCATGCTGCAGGGTACAAAGTGATTCATGAGTTGCAGCCCGAGGCCCAGGTGGGGGTTGCGACCAACTACCGCAGTCTTATACCTGCCAGATCGTGGTTCTTGCTTGACCGACCGCCGATGAAGATTCAAGACCAGATCTTCAACCGCGCATTCAACGATTGCCTTTCTTCTGGAAAGCTTATCCTTCCATTCAAGAAAGTCAACATTCCCGAAGCTGCCGGCACGCAGGATTTCATCGGTTTGAATTACTACACCCGCGATCTGGTTCAATTCAGCCTGAAAGATTACGCCTCACTTTTCGGCAGGCGTTTCTTCCCAAAAGATGCCGATCTTAGCCCTACAGGTTTCATCGCCAATATTCCGGCAGGTATGTGGGATGGACTGAAATGGGCGCACGATTACAAGTTGCCGGTCATCATCACCGAGAACGGCGTCGAAGATCACCTCGATACGCTGCGCCCGCGTTACACGATCGAGCATCTGCACCAGGTCTGGCGAGCGATTAACTTTAACTGGCGCATTAAAGGATATTTCCACTGGTCTCTGGTGGATAATTTTGAGTGGGAACGCGGCTGGACGCAGCGCTTCGGTTTATGGGGCCTCGACACCACCACTCAAGAACGCATCCGCCGCAGCAGTGTGGATATGTATGAGACCATTTGTAAAGAGAATGGCATCTCAAGCGATATGGTGAAACAATACGCCCCTGAAATCTTTGAAAAGCTTTTTCCGGCTGATTGATGACTGGCCACAAGCCGTTATGGAAAAACCCCATGCCAACTTATGAATTTTTCAGTGAAGACTGGTTGAAAGAAATCGAAAGGCTCATCCGCAGCCAAATTGATCCCGCAGCCATCAACTATGCCTCCACAAGCCTGCTTACGGTGTTCGAAAACTGCCCTAACAGCGAGGAAAAAGCGCTGTTCATCCAGACGCATAAAGGGGAATTAACCCAGATTCTCGCCGTTGAAAAACCTTACCCGCAAACTGAGTTTGCCATCAGCGGTGAATACACGACTTTCCTCAAGGTTATGAGAAAACAATTGGATCCGATGACAGCACTGATGAGCGGTGAACTTCACTTTGCAGGAAACATGATACGCGCGATGGGGTTAGTCTCATTAATCGAGCCTTTGTATCAAGTAATCGCTGAAATTCCGACCAATTTCGAGTAGGTCATTTCTGCTCATATCAAAACGGCATCGAGCAACGATGCCGTTTTGATTATTTCAATATAATTAATCCATCACTCGACGCTTTTTTCCAAAAAGGAGATTCCTATGCCGACAATCAAATACCTGAGCCCTGAATGGACTGCGGAAGCAGAACAGCGTTTGCGCAGTCAGCTCACCCCCGACCAAATGAAGAACCTGACCTCTTCGATGCTGACCGTGTACACAAATTGCCCGGATGGCAAAGACCGTGCGCTCTACTATAAGCTCGAGAACGGCATTTTCACCGATATTTCCATTCGTGAAGCTCCTTTCCCTGAAGCTGAATTTGTGATCAGTGGGGATTATGAGACATTCGCCAAGATTTCTCGCGCTGAACTTGGTTCACGTTCAGCATTGATGAGCGGCAAGCTGCGCTTGCAGGGCAATATGGTCAAAGCCTTGAGCCTTGCATCGATTGTCGACCGTTTTAATAAAATCCTCTCAGAAATCGATTGTGAATATTAGAGGGTATGATGACAACCAACGATCCCTATTTCATTGACTTCCCCGGCAGGATTAAATCCATCCAGCGTGAAATGGCCATCGATGGCGTGGATGTTTACCTGGGTTCTCGTCTGCGCACCCTTTCCTGGACGACAGATGCCTTCTGCCCCTGGCGCAGTTATATCGTGATTCCTTCAGAAGGTCTGCCCACAGTATTCACCTTTGTGATCGATGCGGCGCGTGTGGCAGATGAATCCTGGCTCGACTTTGACCATGTGCTCGGTTTCGCCCCTATGGGCGGCCAGGACCAGATCACTGCTGTTTCAGATCTGATTAAATCCTATCTCAAAGATGGCAAAGGTGTGGTCGGTGTTGAAGCAGGTATGTCCAATTATCTGCCTGAAGGGAACCTCACCCATTATGAATATGAGGCCTTCGCTGCCGCTTTGCCCGGTGCAAGGCTGGTGAACGCACTGGATATCGTCGACCGCCTGTCCATGATCAAAGATGAAGGAACGATCAACCGCTTCCGTAAAGCCGGAAGGATGGCAGACGCCGGACACGAGGCTGTGCTTAAAGCCATTCAGAACGGCGGGTTCGCTAAATATACAGAAACCGAGATAGCCGGCATCGCCGCTCTGGCCATGCGTGAAGCTGGCAGCACCTGGGAATGGTCGTTCACAGGCGGTAACGAGATCGCCTCTGGCTACCGCACGGGGTTGATGGGCGGCGCATGCACACCACCCACCGATCGCAGGCTGCGAGCGGGAGAACCCTTGATGGTCGACCTGCATTCCACTTACAGACTCGGTCTGGGTGATCATACGCACAACTATCTGCTTGCCCCCGCGACGGAACGCCAGCTGTGGCATGCTAAAAACTTTGTTGACCTGGTAACCCTGTGTCTTGAAACCTACAAACCCGGCATCACCCCTTCCACACTGGCAGATAAAATGATGGTCTTTTGCGAAGAAAGAGGGTTCGCGGAGTTCATGGTGCCCGGCTTTGAACACGGCATCGGTATGCTGGGTGATGAATGGCGCATCGGCCGCAACGATGGCCCCTTCCCATACTGGACAAACCCAGATCATGTTTATCAAAAGAACGAAATGCTCATCTGCGCCATCCAGTACGCATGCCCCGAAGAGAATATTGGCTTCCGATACGAGAACGCGATCCTCATCACCGAAGATGGTTGTGAGACAATGTCGAAATTCCCGCTTGCCATCGAAGTGATTGAATAACCTTAAGACACTCAACAAACGGCTCCTGGTAGGGAGCCGTTTGTTTTACATCATCCAGTTACTTTTTAAGGCATTCATCGATAAAAATTCATTGACAGAACTATCTGGTATAATCCATCCGGTTAAAATTGCCTTTTTAACGCTATGATTGATCATATCAAGGTTGAGCGATCTTTAAGATCAGCCGCCTTTTGTGTGAATGGAAAAATAAATCAATGAAAATTATCCGAGAATATCCCAATACCTTCAACCTGCCAAAACGCATCGAAGGATTGAGTAAAATTGCCCGAAACTTATGGTGGGTCTGGAACCCGGACGGGCAGCGTGTTTTCCAGATGATTGATCCCTTGCTCTGGGATCTGGTAACCCACAACCCGGTGGCCTTCCTTCAGAAAGTGGAACGTCAGCGCTTGAACGCCGCCGTCGATCAACCAGCCTATCTTGAGCATTACGACCGCACCCTGGCCAAATTTGAATCTTACCTCTCGAACACTCAAACCTGGTATCGGTCGACTTACCCCGACCTGATCGATCAATCCATCGCCTATTTCTCTTTTGAGTTTGGCCTTCATGAATCACTACCGGTGTATGCAGGCGGTCTTGGAATCCTTTCAGGGGATCACTTAAAAGAAGCCTCTGATCTTGGCATGCCGCTCACTGCGGTAGGATTCGTCTATAATCACGGCTATTTCGTGCAGCATCTCACAGAAGACGGCTGGCAGGAAACCCGCAGCGCGTTGATCGATTACAGCAAGCTGCCGTTGATCGCCTTAATGGACGAAAACCGCAAACCCTTGATGATCTCGATCGATCTGCCGGGTCGCACGGTCTTTGCCCGCATCTGGGAACTTGAAGTAGGCCGCATTAAACTTTACTTGCTCGATTCTGATGTCGACCCCAATTCGCCTTCTGACCGACAGTTAACCGAACGGCTTTACAGCAATGATCTTGAAGTGCGTATTTCACAGGAGATCTTGCTGGGCATGGGAGGCGTGCAGGTGTTGCGCCTGCTGGGCCTTAACCCCACCGTCTGGCACATGAACGAAGGCCATTCAGCTTTTCTTGCCGTGGAGCGCATCCGCGAAAAAGTGAAAGCAGGCATGTCCTTCGAAAATGCTATGAATCAGGTGAGAATTGGTGACATCTTCACCACCCATACCCCTGTACCGGCTGGGAATGATCAGTTTCCCCTGTGGCTGATCGATAAATACTTTGGCAACATCTGGGCAGAGCTTGGCCTTACGCGTGACCAGTTTATCGACCTTGGAAGACAGGTCCAACCCTGGGGTGAGACTTTCGTCATGCCTGTGCTGGCGCTCAAACTCTCCAAACGAGCCAATGCCGTTTCAGAATTGCACGGAATCGTATCCCGGCGAATGTGGCAGTTCCTTTGGCCTGAAGAAAAAGAAGAAAATGTCCCCATCGGCTATGTAACCAACGGTGTGCATACCCGCACCTGGCTGGCACGACGCATGGGCCTGCTTTTTGAAAAATACCTCGCGCCAGACTGGGCAGACCGTCTGGATGATCCCGAACTCTGGAAGAATGTTTACCAGATCCCTGATGAAGAATTATGGGCTGTGCGCCGGCATTTGAAGAACAAACTGGTGAGTTTTGCCAACGAGCGCACCCGTCTGCAGTGGCAGAACGGACTGCTCACTCCCAGCCAGGCGGTAGCCGGTGGTGTCTTCCTTGAACCTTATTCATTGACGATCGGCTTCGCACGCCGCTTCGCCACCTACAAACGTGCCAACCTTGTGTTCCGCGATTTCGACCGTTTCATGAATCTGATCAACGATTCACACCGCCCGGTGCAGATCATCTTCGCCGGAAAAGCCCATCCAGCTGATGAACCGGGTAAAATGCTGATTCAGCAGGTGTACCGCGCCGTCAAAGATTCTCGCAGCGCAGGTCGTCTGGTCTTCTTGGAAGATTACGACATCAATGTCGCGCGTTATCTGGTGCAGGGTGTTGACGTGTGGCTGAACACCCCCCGCCGGCCCAATGAAGCTTCAGGAACATCCGGTATGAAAGCCGCCCTCAACGGCGTGCTTAACTTCTCGGTGCTCGATGGCTGGTGGCGTGAAGGTTACAATGGCAAGAACGGCTGGCCTATTGGCAAAGACATGGATTATGCCAATCCTGAAGCCCAGGATGCAGCAGACGCGCAGAGTATTTATGAAACCTTAGAAAAACAGATCATCCCCATGTACTATGAGCGTGATCAAAACAAGATTCCCACCCTCTGGTTGCAGATGGTCAAGGAATGCCTGCGCACACTCACCCCGCAATTCAGTCTGCGCCGTATGCTCAAAGAATATACAACAGATTACTACCTGCCTGTCATAAAAGAATCAGCTTCGATTAAGTAGATTGATTGAAGGGATTTATCATGGAAAATTTAATGGACCCCCATGTGTGGTTATACGCTTTAATGATCTTCGCCCTCCGGGTTGGAGACATGTCTCTGGATACCATCCGCGTGCTTTTCGTCATGCGCGGGAAGAAACTGCTGACCTGGGTTCTGGGCTTTATCCAATCGGTGATCTATATCGTCGCCATCAGCTCGGTACTGACCAAAATGGATAACATCCTCAACGTGCTGGCCTACGCGGCGGGCTTTGCCACCGGCAATGTTGTGGGTTTAATCATCGAAGGCAAACTGGCAATTGGTCACATTCTGATAACCATTATCAGCTCACACCGCGGGGCGTATATTGCAGAACAGCTGCGCGCCAGCGGTTACGCTGTAACTGAAATTTCAGGGCGCGGCAAGAATGGCACCGTGTTCGAACTCCACGCCAGTGTGCTCAGAAAAGATGTGCCCAATGTTGAAACCATCGTTCTGGAAGCAGACCCTCAAGCATTCGTCACTGCCGAAGACGTGCGCCCCGTAAGGCGCGGCTTCTGGCGTGCCTGATTCTGTCTCACTACGATTCAACGATCCCTTTATCAATGGTCTTTGTTTAAAATCTCAAATCTGCAGCCTGGCGATAGTTCAACATTGCCCGAAAATTGGCAAACATTTCTTCCATGATCTCCTGCCGGCGAACATGAACGTAATTCGCCAGGCGCTTGAAATCGCTGCGCGTGGGGAAAATTTCCAACCCGATTCTGGTTAAACTATCCGTCAGGCAGCGCATGTCTTTGACGATCCCCCTCACCCGAAATTCTTCAAGGTATGGCTTAACGTTGATCATCAAATCGAGATCAGAACTGGTGATAGACGCAGGGATTTCATCCATTTGCACGTTGGCAATCAAACACATTCCCCTGATCGAAATATCGTGCAGGTTGGCTCGAATCGTTAGCGTCTCTGTCAATGGTGTAAATTCATTGTGTGGAATCTTTAAGGTTCAAGGGTGTCAATGAACAGGCGCCAGAGTAAATGGCATGACCTCAGCCATCATCAAGGGTTGCGGCCCATACAATA